>Ga0209210_1000070_pt1 | contig 132746 bp, 187 predicted proteins | sample RifGroA1_FD_183991 | JGI IMG/M metagenome (GOLD analysis project Ga0209210, IMG submission 183991) | Contaminated groundwater microbial communities from Rifle, Colorado, USA - Rifle Groundwater A1 (SPAdes) (version 2) | ecosystem: Environmental > Aquatic > Deep subsurface > Groundwater >... | reverse complement strand
GCCCCACTCCGCGAAGCGGATTTTTTACGAAGTAAAAAACCTTTAGGGTGGGGAGGACGTCACTTTCACAACTACAGGATTAGAATCTCTTCCAAAAACGCTTTCATCTTTTAGTTCATCAGGTTTTTCTCGATAAGAGATGTACCACTCTCTCCATTTTTCGACAACATATTTTGACCATCCCATAAGGAAAAATATTATTTAGTCTTTATTAATATTGTTATATGCGGAGAACAGGATTCGAACCTGTGTAAGCACTAAGCTAACAGCTCTTGAGGCTGTCCCGTTTGACCACTCCGGCATCCCCGCATACGGTAAGTGGGAAAACTAGTTTGACCCGAACGATTTCACGAGCTTCTAGATCGCCCTTGATTTGAGTGGGGTCGTGAGTTCTCCGGCACCCCCGCATAAACAAAATTACCAGAAATCATCTATATAAAAACTTTTAGAATTATCAAATCTTCTTTCCAACTTCCGCCAAATCTTTTTTCAATTCTTTAATCGCAGAATTAAAAATATCTTTAACACTTATTTGTCCAAAACTTTCGATAGTGATAACTAAATTTTTTGTATCATTCATCTCTATTTTTAAGTTTTCTAATTCATATTCACAAGAATCACAAACATCTAAAAGATAATTTTTATTATTTTCTAATTTTTTATCCTTGCCACAGCTATTATTACATCCAGAAAAGATTTCTGAAATTTCTTTCGATTTAGAACCAGTTTTTATTTCTTTCATATTCCTATAATAAACTAATCCTGGTATAAATTTTGCATGTTCATTTCCTGTACCAAGTTTTGCAGTCGCAATTAATTCTATTTCCTGATCTTTATCCAGTAAAGTTATTGGAATTCCTCCATAAACAACGTCGGCATTTCCCTTTAAATCACTAGAATAAATTATCCCTTCTTTATTAACAGAAAGTTTAAATTGAATTTTACTTTTTTCACTAACACTCTTTTCTGTTTTCAAAGGGATTAAACCAATTCTATGGGCGATTGTTTCGTCATACAATGGAGAGTCATTCTTAAAAATTTCAACTTCATCAACAGCAAGAACAGGAACTTCACTTACATATCTTCTTATAGCATTTGCTAAACTCTCATCTATTTCTTCATTAAAAACCAAAAGGTTATTTTTATTTTTTATTAATTGCATTTTATTCAACTTCAAAATTTTTAATCATTTTTAAACCCTTCGTCCTCTTCGCCCGCCTTTCTTTTTCGGACCACCACGCGGAATCCTAGTTGTATCAGTTATACTTATGATCTTAAACCCACTTCTTGTTAAACTTTTAATAATCGCAGAAGCACCAGGCCCAGGAGCAGGATTTCCTGTTTTTGCCCTAATTTTAACATACAATGAAGTCACTTTATTTTCTTTCAAAACTTCTGAAATTCTCTTAGCAATAAACATCGCAACAGTCGGATTCGCCTTAAGTCGTGACTGCTTTGTAGTCATACCTCCAGTAGCCTTAGCAATAGTTCTTCCCGACATATCAGTTGCATGAACAATTGTATTATTAAATGAAGTATAAATATTAATATTAGCTTCTATATCTTTTTGTTTCTTTTCTTTAGGTTTTTCTTTTAATTCTTCTTTTAACTCATCCTGTTTTTTATCTTTGAATTCTTCTGGTTTTGATTCTTCTTTTATCTCTTCATTCTTCTTTTTCATTTTCTTGTTTTTCCTCCCCTTTAGATTCTACATTTTGTTCTTCAATTTTAATATATTCAACTTCTTTATCTTTCTTTTTAATTTTTCTATGTTTCAAAGAAATTTTATTTTCTAATGAAACAGGCACAATATATGAAGGTGAGTCAACAACTTTCCCATTAACTAAAACTTTTTTGTGAGTTATCAATTGTCTCGCACTTTTTTGAGTTGTAGCAAGATTTTTTTTAACAAGAACAGATTGCAATCTTCTTTTTAAAAAATCTTCTTTTACTAAACTAAGAGCATCCGGAATTGAATTAACATTTAAACCCATTTTTTTTAATTGATCAAACAATTTTTCCTGATTAGCTTCATTTGCTCCAATAAGTTTCTTAGCCTTCTCTCTCATTGATTTAACTTTAGCCTCACTTTTCCAAATTTCTTTTTTATTCTTTAAGCCAAATTTCTTTTTAATTCCCGCTTCTTCAACAATCCTGTCTTTATCAAAAGGTCGTTTTGGTCTCAAATAGGTTTTATGTTTTCTTAGCATTTTAATTATTTTTTAATTTTTCTAATTTTCTTCCCGCCTGCAGCCTTACCTTTATTAGTCCTGAAGTGACTCCTTGTTCTCTGTCCTCTTAATGGTTGTTTTGCAGCGTGTCTAATTCCACGATAAGATTTAATTTTCTTTAAACGTTTAATATCGAATTCTTTTTTCAAATCCAAATCATTTGTAACTAAATGTTTATCTTCTCCAGTATCAAAATCTTTTCTTCTATTAAAAAGAAAAATAGGGATATTTGGATTTTTAATAAATTCAGAAATCTTTCTTATCTCTTCTTCAGTAAGAGCACCAATTTTTTTCTTTTTATCCATTTTTAATTTTATACAAACAGCATTAGACAAACTCCATGAAACTCCCTTAATTCTCGCCAAACCCGGATAAAGGCCTATATTTCCAGGAATATCTGTTGACATAATTCTCACTAATATTTCGCCCATTTTCTCCCTAGGTTTTTCTTTTAATTTTTGTTCAATTTCCATTTTTGTCCCTAATAAAACGAGTTATTAAATCTTTCCTTTAAACAAATAGTCTATATCTTTCCAAAGTTGTTAATTCTTGAAATAAACGTTTACTAATTGCTTTTTCAGGGTCAGGAAGGTTCTGAATTCTTTTTTTCATATCTTCAAAATTTTCAAAATCTTTATCTTCTCGCGCTTTAATAATTTCTTTCATATGTTTTTTTCCAAATCCAGGCAACAATTCAATTTGATGAACCCTTTTATTTATTGCAGTAGATTTATTAAAAAAATCAACATACCTTTTTTCATTCTCTTTTACAACCCTGTCAATAAATTCTTGCAATCTTTCTTTTCCAGATTCTGTTAAATTTTCTTTTTTTAATCTACCAAGAATATAATAAATTTTATCTCTTTTGCCTTCACCAATATAAACTCTCTCTCCGACATCCAACGAAACACCCTTTCTCGGCGCCAATTCCAAAAGAGTTAGATTTTTCTCTCCAATCGCCTGCGCTACTGGCATCAATTTTCCTTCTAGAGGATATCCGTTTGGCAAGTATTCTAGTACTACTGCATGTTCTTCTTTTTCCATTTTTCTTCCTACTTATATTTTTTAATAACGTCAAGTATTTTATTTGATTCATCTTCGTCTAATCCTATATCTATGAAAATTTTATTTAAGTCTTCTTTGTTTTCCGGCAAAATATCAATTATCTTTGAAACATGATATGGTTTGATTTTCAAATTATTTAGCTCATTTATTTTCTTTCTCATTTCTTTTCCTTCAGCCGGCTTAAGCTTAACAAATTTTTTTACAAATCCAACTAATTCTGTATCTCCTGCTTCTTTATCTTTCACATATTCAAGAGATTCCGCCATGCTTAAAGGTTCATTATTTAGTATCATTTTACAACTATTCAGAAATCTTTATTTTTTTTAAATGTATTGGCTCAATCAAATATCTTTTTTCTTTATTCATATCTTTCATTTTTATCATAAATGCTTTTCCCCTCTTACTCTCAACAACACCTGTTCTTCCTTGAATTTGATTTGGAAAAGATGGTTGAAGTGATCTTTCTCTTACAACTGCAACATGATCTCCTTCTTTAAATTCTTGGAAGTATCTACTAAGTTGCACTTTTCCTCGTGTTCTAATTGGTTTTCGATTCATTTTATATAAATCATTCAGAAATAATTCCTTTAAAAAACTATCTTTTATCCTCTTCGTATATCGGCATTCCACTTTTTTGGAGGCGTAGCCGTTTCATTAAAATTATTCATTAAATCATCATTTTCCCTAGCAGTTTCCATATTATGAACAATAGTATCAAACATTTTCTGCCCCCAAACCTTCACACCACATTTCTGACAAAAATCTATAACAGAATCGTCGTTAACTTCTGCTTTACAATAAATACATTTTTTCATTTTTCCTCTTTTGATTAAGATTTAATGGATAACGCGTTTTTAAATTTTTATGTTTAAAAAAAAGAGAATTAAAATGTTTTTTTCATCACATACATCGGAATATCATGTTCGTATTTTAAATTTGAGATAGGTTTATATCCTAATTTTTTATAAAATACTAAGGCAAAAGGAGAAGAATTAAGGTTAATCTCTTTTGCATTTTTCTCAATTAACCATTTTTCTAATTTTATCATTATCATTTTTCCTATTCTCTTTCTTCTGTAGTTTTTATCTACAAAGCAATGAGTTATCCAACCATTTTTCTTAGCTCTTCCAACCCCGACTAATTTATTTTCATCCAAGGCTAAAATAGCATAAGTATTATTCCACTTTTCAATTAAAATTTGTGGACTATGTTGTCCTAAGAAGAATTTTAGTCCTTTTTTAGAAATATCTTTATTTGTCTCTTTGAATATATCAATAATTAATTTACTAACTTTTTGTGCATCAACATTCTCAAATTTCTTTATTTCAATCATATTTTATTTAGGATTAGAGGTTATTAATATCTTGTCTTTCATTCATACCTCAAGGCATCAACAACATTTATCTTCGAAGCTTGCCTTGCAGGAAATGTTCCACTTACAGCGCCAATCAAAAATCCAAACGTCAAACATCCGACTATAAGCCATAAAGGTGCAGCTGCTTGCAATAAATTTGTGTTTAATTGATTAATTGCAATAATCTCTACAGTTTTACTTATACCATATCCAAGAACTACTCCAATTAACGCTCCAATAAATCCGAGCATTCCAGATTCAATTAAAAAAATTATCATGATATCAGAGTTTTTTGCTCCAACTGCTTTCATCACACCAATTTCTCTTGTTCTTTCTAAAACAGAAGTATACATTGTGTTCGCAATTCCAATCGCTCCAACAAAAAGCGAAATCGCTGCAACACCTCCTAAAAAGCCAGTTATGATTAACAAAATAATTTGAAAACTTGCTAAAAGTTCTTCTGGTGTTAAAATTCCAAAATCCTGAGTATCTTCTGTCACACCACGCGAATTTCTTAATTTCTTTTCAACTCTTTCTGCAACTTCATTTATATCTTCGCCTTCATCAATTTGAACCATAATAAAATCAACTCTCTCTGGCTCATCGAATAATTCCCTAAAAGCATTCATCTCCATTAAAATAATTCTGTCATCATCAGGATTTCCTATTTGCTCTAAAATTCCTTTGACTTTAAAATCCTGGCCATTGATTGTTATTTTATTTCCTGCTCTTACAGGCTTCCCAAAAATATTTTGCGTTTTATAATGATTGCCAAGCACAACACCCACATCATTTTCTCCTAAAAATTTTCCTTCTTCTATTTTAAATGAACCTGTTTCAATATAAACATTTTGGCTTTCTGCAGGAAGTCCATAAACCATAAGATAACGCGTTTTTCCTCCAAACTCTACTTTTGCATTTCCAACTACAATATAAGAAATATCTTTTACCCCCTGAACTTTTTCTATAACAGTTATATCTTCTTCAGTAAGAAGTGTTCCACCGACGCTGCCTGGCGGTCCTAAAAATCCTGTTGAAGGTTGAACAAAAAACTTATCTGCTCCAAGAAGTCTAAATTGTTCATTCACAGCTGCTTGCAAACCCAAAGACAAACTAATTAAAGTAAAAATCGTCGCTATCGAAACAAAAATTCCTAACATAGTTAACCAGCTACGCAATCCTCTTCGTTTCAAATTTCTTACAGCGAGTTTGAAGTAATCGGTTAGCATTTTATACTCCAACTCCACTATTTAACCTTCTTTGAAAATATCCTGCTCTTATTCTTCCTTCATCACTTTCACTCATATCAATTCCAGGAGCACATGCAATTGCTTCATAATCTTCTCTACTCATATTTTCAACTTCTACTTCTATATTGCAATATTTTCTTCCAATAATTTTTTTAAATGTAACAACATACTTTGGTGAATAACCTCTTTTTACAGCTTCTTTAAAATGTGCTGCTTCATGATTCATCCAATCTTCAAATCTTTCTGGTTGCCAATGAATTCTTGAAAAGAATTCTCTAACTTTATTCTCATTTCTAAGATAAATTTCTCTTGATGAATAAATTTTTAATTTCATTTTATCCTCTCAACGCATCGACAACATTTAATTTAGAAGCTTGCATTGCTGGCAAAACTCCGCTAATCATTCCAACCAAAAACGAAAATGCAATCGCCCCGAATATTAAAGGATATGAAATCACCACCTCAAATGGAACTCCTAATGCGCTAGTAGCAGCTCCTGATACAAACAACGCCGCGCCTAATCCAAGTAATGCTCCAACAATTCCTCCGACGAGTCCAAGCAAACCAGATTCAATTAAGAACAACATTAAAATATCTTTATTTTTTGCTCCAACAGCTTTCATAACTCCAATTTCTTTTCTTCTTTCCAAAACCGACGTATACATAGTATTCGCAATTCCAATTCCTCCGACAAAAAGCGAAATCGCAGCGATTCCTATAATAATTATATTAATAATTCCTAAAACAGTATTTACTGCTCCGAGCGCCTGCAAAGGCGTTTCAACACTGAATGATTCTTCGCCGACTTTTTCATTTCTATCATTTCTTAATTTTCTCTCAATCTCATTTGCAACATCTTCAATCTTATCTTTATCCCGAACTCTAACAACAATCAAATCTATTTCATCATCTATTCCAAATAATTCTTCCATATCATCATTCATCAAAAAAACAACACTATTCAAAGTGAAGCTGCTTCCCCTTTCTAAAATTCCAACAATTTCATATTCTTTTTCTATTTTCCCTTTAAGCTTTATTTTTTTTCCAACTCTAAAATCTTTTCCGAAATCATTTGAATTTAAGAAATCATTTCCCAACATTACTTTGCCTGTGTCTCCAACCCTGAGCATTCTTCCTTCTTCTGCCTCTAAATCAAAACTATCATAAATAATATCTATTGCTTCTTGATTGTTCGGAATATCCCCTGCATAACCAAATCCAGACACTTCATTATATTCAAGACTTCCAACTCTTATTAAACGTGGAATTACAATATCAATTCCACTAACACTTTCAATAACTTTAATATCATGTTCATTAAGTTTTTCTACGACAGTTGAACCAGGAGGCCCAAATCCAGTACCTTTGTTTTGTATTGTTAATGTATCTACGCTCAACGAACCAAATTGCCCCAACACTGCAGCTTGCAATGCATTACCTAAAGAAATCAACGCAACAACAGCAGCAATACCAACAACAACACCAAGAATAGTAAGCCAAGAACGCAAACCCTTATGTTTAATATTTCCGAGGCTGAGTTTGAAGTAATCAGATATCATTTTTCAATATTTATCCTCCTTAGTTTGACTGGTTTATCTTTTCCATAGGCCATTACCAATACATTTTTTCCTTCTTTTGCCGACTCAATTGCAGGAACTAAACTCAAGAAAGTAGTATCGGACCAATTATAATCAGGATTCATTTTAACCACTTCTTCTTTTAATTTTCTGACTTTTTTTTCATCAACATATTTTATTCCATCGATATTTGTGATACCTGTTTCGGACCAATTAACTAAAAGATATCTATTCAAATGAGATACGTGTAACGGCATTATTCCAGAATGTTTGCCATTCCATTGATATAGTTCATAATCTTTCAATTCTCTTCGGGCAAAATTTTTCACGCTCTCTGAATTTTGCACATCTAAATTTGATGGGATAGTAATATTTGTTTGAGGTTCAACAACAAATAATTTAGTTTCTCTTTCTCTTAATTTTCCGCCAATTCCATAAAGATTGGCGCCGCTTGCAATACACCAATAACTTTCATCTATTTCCAAATTTAATTCTTCTAAATTTTTTGCAATTTTATTTCCAATAGGCCTCATTGCCCTTACACCTCTCAAAGCCTGATGTAATGGAATCAAATCTTTTCTTTGAGAAAGAACTTCTGCTTGTTTTTTTACATATCCTTCTTCCATGGGTTCTTTTCCACATATCACTTCAATATCATTTCTTTCAACTAAAATTTTGTCAGGAATCATTTCATAAGCCATTACAACTACAAGTTCTTTATTCATATTTCTCGAATGCCAACATAAAGCTTCTAATCCTGAAAACCCAACACCATCAAACAATTTATGATTGGGAAATTCAGACAATTGTTCTTGGATTAATTTAGAATTTAATAGATTTTCATACATCCAAAATTTTGGATTTCCTTCACTCACACCTTTTTCTCCATAAGATTTATCTCCTCTCACAACAATGACATGTCCTTTAACTTGCAGTTCTTCCTTAAGATCAGTTATCTTCACATCACTAGAATAAACTTCATCGACATCTTTAATTTCAAAAGCTTCGATAATATTATTTAATTTAGAAATCACAGGAGTTACCTCCCACTGAAACACTCATCACACAAAGTTCTTCTTTTAGGAAACATTCTTTCCCTCCAAAATTTTTGTAGTTCATTTAAAATTTCAGAATCATGAACCTCTTCACCATTCGGTCCAACATATGCTAAACCTTTTGGCGGATTTAAGAAATCATACAAATATTTTTCAACATAAGCTTTTTCATTTACCATTTTTAATTCCTCCCATTCTTTTTCTTGTTTCTAATTCTTAAATATTTTCTAGCTTGCCTGTAAACAATCCAAAGAACAATAAGAACAATTACAACACCAACATAAATCCCAGTATTGTTCTTTTTAATTAAACCTAACTCAAGAGCCCTTTCTTTTGTGTAAACTGTAAAAGGCAAATTAACAATTTCAGTTTGAACATTATTATCAAAATCTTTGTAAGTTACCGTTGCTTTCAAGTTTGAACTTGTTTCCTTAAACAAAACATCCCATGTAACAATGTCAGAATCTTCTGCGTTAACTGTGCCGACAAAAACCTTGTCCTTAGAAAGCAATTCAAAACCATCCGGCTCGATTTTAACAGATACAGATTTCAAATCTCCAAAACCACTATTGATTATTTCTAAACTTACTTTTCCTTGTTTTCCAACAACTGCATCTTTTGTTTCAATAGCAAAACCCAATTCAGTTTCAGCACTAACAGTAATTCCAAAACTTCCGGTTTTAATTGTTGGTGCAGTTTCGTCTTGAACAGTATAAGTTATTGAATAAGGAATATTATAATCTCCAGGTTTAATATCATTAGGAGATTTCAATGTAAAAGAAAAACTTTCTTTATCTCCATCTTTAATTCCATCTTCGCTGTCTTCTGAACTTCCAATAGTTGTAAAAGGAGTAGTACCAAGTACAAGCACAACAGAAACATCTTCTATATCATCACTAAGCGTGTTTTTAACATTTAATGTAACTTTTCCATTTTCTCCAGGGTGAAATTTTTCAGCGTCAACACTTTCAACAATAACTGCTGAAATTATGTTAAGTGTTAAAACTAATAATAATATACTAAATATTGTTAGTGAAAAAGTTTTTTTCATTTTTCATCTCCTCCATTGTCTAATCTATTTCCCAAAATCCCGATAACAATCATTGAAAGACCAGAATAAATTTTTGAAAGCCTTTCTCTTCTTTGTTCATAAAATCTCCTGGATTTATAATCTTGTAAATCTTCTACAGATGGATCCCAGTCTTCTTTATTTTCAACAGAATTAAGAAATTCATACAATTCCTCAAATATCTCTCCAGATACAACATCCAGAGAATATTTTTTTTCCAAAATTATTTGAGCGGCTTTTTTTTCCTCAGGAGACAATTCTTTAAATTTTTCTCTAGCTGATTCAACAGTTTTTTTTAATCTCATGAAAGAATAATCGTTTGCACTATGTTCTACTTCTGAGTAAAATAGATCAATGTCGTTCAATGCTCCTTCCAAACCTTCAAATGGATTTAGTATTGCCATATCTTCTCCTATCATTCATCCTATTTAAACTTTTCGATATTGTTACCATTAAGTAGTTAAAACATATCTTACACATTTATTGTTCACACTTCCCTTCTTTTTTCCATTTCCCATTAATCTTCTTCATTAAACAATCTACATTTCCATCTTTAACCATGTAAATTGTTTTAGCATGTTTCTTCCCTAGCTCTACATCATGCGTGACTATTATTATCGTAGTGCCATTTTGGTTAAGTTTGTCAAGGAATTTCATAACTCTTTCACCTGTAACAGAATCCAAATTTCCAGTCGGCTCGTCGGCAAGAAGAACCTCAGGTTCATTAGATAATGCTCTCGCAATCGCAACTCTTTGCTGCTGCCCTCCGGACAACTGGCCAGGATAATGATCCATTCTATCTTCTAAGTCAACCAAATTCAATAATTCTTCAGCTTTTTCTTCTCTTTCTTCTTTATCTTTATCTTGAAACAACATTGGCAGCATAACATTTTCCTTCGCAGTAAGATTAGGAATTAAATTAAATTGTTGAAAAATAAAACCAATTTTCTTTCCACGAACTTGCGCAAGTTCTGATTCAGTTAAATGTGAAATATTTTCATTATCAAGATAAATCTCTCCGAACGTCGGCAAATCAAGACTTCCAACAAGATTCATTCCTGTTGATTTCCCGCTTCCACTTGGACCCATTATTGCAACAAAGTCACCCTTTTTAACTCTAATTGAAATTCCATCAAGTGCTTTAACTACTTCTTCTCCCATTTCATAATGTTTTCCAACATTCTCAAGTTCAATTATGACGTTTTGTTTTTTTACCATAACAAAAAATTGTATAAAGAATTTTTAAATCTTCCTAAACCAAACTTTTAAAAACCACTTTTCTTCTTTATTATTATGATAATTCCAGTAAGATGTTTCTCATGCGGCAAACCAATTGGTCACTTGTGGGAACAATACAAAAAACGAGTTGCAGATGGCGAAGACTCAAAAAAAGTCCTCGACGAGCTTGGCTTAGAAAGATTCTGCTGCCGTTCAGTTTTCTTAGGACAAACAGATTTAATAGAAGTCGTTGGGAAGTTTAAGAAATCATAAAGTGTTTATTCTAAATAGCTAATTCTTTTCTGAATCCTTCAGTAATAAATGGCTTACCCCATATATCTTCATTATTAGCAACCCATCCAACCATATATCTTGAATAATTAATATCGTCTATAACTAAGTAGTCTTCCATAAATTTCTGGACCAATTCTTCAAAATTAAATCTCCCCTGATTTTTTCTAACAATTTCTACAATTGAATCATAAAATACTCCTTGTTCAGAGATATTTCTATGCCCTGTTAATCCAAAATCAGGAAAAACAAATTGAATTCCTCTCTCTAAAAGTTCCCAAGTATAATCTTTATAAAAATCATCCATTAGATTATTTAACAAGAATCATTTAATAATTTTATTATATTTCATTTCATCTTCCATCTACTCACTCTCCCACATTTCTCACACTCAACAGATTTCATTCCTTTCTTAATTCTTATCTTCGCATTTTTATAAGGAGACAAACATTTCCTGCAAAATAATCTCCGTTTCTCTTTTAATAAAATATTATGTGACATCGCCAATCTTTTTATCTTCTTAATCTCCTTCGGTGTCTTGCTTTTAATTTCTTTAAAAAATTCAGATATACTTTCTCTCGCCTCAGTTTTAGAAATTGATTTTTTCATTTAATGAAAATAAAAAAGACAGCTTGAAGGTTTAGCGGCTTTTCGGCCACTACCGCCATCAACATAGGAAGCTTAACTTCTGTGTTCGGAATGGGAACAGGTGTTTCCAACCTACTATGGCCGTCTTCAAACATTCGTGTAGTTATCCTTATTTAAATGTTACTCTTTGATGAAAAACAACACTTATATAGAAGTGTGCCTTATTATTTTAAGGAGCATTCAGTGTTAAGATTGCTTCGGTGATTTTTTGAATCTTCATTGATTCACACTGGCTTGTACCATAGCCCCACGAGAGTGGGGCTTTTTTCTAAATGTTTTTTATAACGAGTGTAGCTCGCTATTTTAGGAGAGGTTTAGCCGAGCGACTTCACGAAGGAGATTTTTATTTATCTATCCCAAGTGGGGTCGCGAGTTAAGGAGAACCTAGGTTCTCCAGCAATGCGGGAGACAGGATTCGGACCTGCGTAGGCACTAAGCCACAAGATATCTCCCGAGCCCGCTCGTTATTGACAAAGATATTTGTCTTCGCGAACTCACTCGACCTTAGTCTTGCCCATTTGACCACTCTGGCACTCCCGCATAATAGAACGATAAATTAACACTATAAAAAACTAATCCCGCCTTTCTGCATAATAACAATTCCCAATATTATTGCAATCAATCCAGGAAGATGAAATACTGACGAGATTAACAAAAAAATTCCCGAAACAAAATCAACCCAACTCGCGAAGTCTTGAAAAAAACCCAACAAAGATTTAGCAATTAAAACCATCCCGCAAAAAACCAAAACCCCGCTCGAGATTGAAACACCTGCTCCAAATATAATCAAAATAAATCCAATTACAACATCCATCCCCCCTAAAATCTTAATAATCATCTCTTTTCAATTAGTATACTTTTTAAATAGTTTTTCTATCTTTATTTATGCGCCTGTAGCTCAGCCTGGATAGAGCGCTTCCCCCCTAAGGAAGAAGTCGAAGGTTCAAATCCTTCCAGGCGCGTATAGTTAAATTTAAAACCCTTATCTCAATACTAATTTAAAGGAAAATATTGTAAAGAAAACCGTAGGTTGTCTTTACGCGTGGGTAGTTTAATGGTTAGAATATCTGGCTTCCAAGACGTTAAGTCAACTTCGTTGAAGAGCCCAGTTGATCCGGGTTCGATTCCCGGCCCTCGCATCGCTGGAGAACCTAAGGTTCTCCTTTGCAAAACCTCTCCTAAAAATCCTCGCAAAGCGAGTTTGATAAGAAGAAAAAATGGAAGAAGAAACAAACCAGACTCCCTCAAACATTGAGTCTACAAAACAAGAACATCATCATGAAGAAAAGAAAAAGGTTAGCTTCGGCGAGTGGCACGACCAATATTACAAATTATTATTACTAATTCCAATCGCTTTATTATTATTTGGATTAGTGTATGAATACAATTTCTACAATCAAAACAATGATTTCATAAAAAGAGATATTTCTTTGACAGGAGGCACTTCTGTAACAATTAATGAACCAATAGACGCAAAAACAATAAAAAATGACTTATCAGAAAAATTAGAAGAAATTGATGCGAGAGAAATTTATGATATTGTTTCAAGAAAACAAAAAGCAGTGTTAATAACCACAAAGTCCGAATCTGATTTGACAAAATCTGTATTAGAAGAATATTTAGGATACGAACTTACAGAAGAAAATTCAAGCATAGAATTCACAGGCTCAACTTTAAGCCAAGGTTTTTACAAACAACTAATTATCTCAATTATCTTCGCCTTCATTTTAATGGCTATTGTCGTCTTCATAATTTTCAGAACTTTAATTCCTTCTTCAGCTGTTGTTATTTCCGCTTTTGCAGACATATTCATGACATTAGTTGTGGTAAATCTTTTAGGAATTAAAGTTTCAAGTGCAGGAATCATTGCTTTTTTAATGTTAATAGGATATAGTGTTGACACAGATATTCTTTTAACAAACAGAGTATTAAAAAGAAAAGACGACTCGCTTAACGAAAGAATTTATGGGGCATTTAAAACAGGAATCACAATGACATTAACTTCTCTGCTTGCAGTCATTTTTGCCCTGTTTGTTGTTAAAGATTTTTCAGTAGTTTTAACACAAATTTTTACAATTCTTTCAATAGGTTTAACATTTGATATTTTCAACACATGGATTACAAACGTTTCAATTTTAAAATGGTATGTTAACTCTAAAACAAAAAATTAAACAAAATGAAAATTAAACTTACTTGGAAAATATGGATTTTAATCATCGTCGTAGCATTGTCTTTAATTTCTATCTTTGGACTTCCGCCAAAATTCTTGGAAAAGGGTGTTTTAATTACAAGCGTAGAACAAAATTCATCCGCTTTCAATGAAGGATTGAGAAAAGGCCAGATTATAGATTCTGTCGACGGACAAAAAGTTAACAGCGTTGACGATTATTCAAGAATAATTTCTGAGAAGTTCCCAACAGAAGAAAAAATTAAATTAATAATCACAACAAAAGATTCTCAGGCTGTTTTATTCGTAAACCAATCTCCAGAAATTACAATAGTTAACTTGCCTAAAACAAATATTAAAACAGGATTGGATTTGACTGGCGGTTCAAGAGCATTAATCAAAGCAAAGGGCGTCGACCTTACTGCTTCCGAAGTAAACGACCTCGTCGATATAACAAGAAACAGGATAAATGTTTATGGAATCTCTGATGTAAAAGTGTTGCCTGTTTCAGATTTAGATGGAAATCATTTTATGTTGGTGGAAGTCGCTGGTGCAACACCAAAAGATTTGAAAGATTTAATTTCACAACAAGGAAAATTTGAGGCGAAAATTGGCAATGAAACAGTTTTTATTGGAGGAAAAAGAGATATTGAATCCGTATGCAGTTCACCATCCTGTTCTCGTATTAAAAGTTGCGACCTTTCTTCAGACGGAAGCACTTTTTGTTCTTTTGAATTTGTAATTTACCTTAGCGAAGAAGCAGCTCAAAGACATGCAGACATAACAAGTGTATTGGGAATTAATGCAACAGCAGGAGGAATTTCAGGAAGATATTTAGAAAAACCACTCGACCTTTATTTAGATGGCGCACTAGTGGATTCTTTATTAATTAGCGAAGGATTAAAAGGAAGTGTAACAACTCAAATTCAAATTTCTGGTTCTGGTTCTGGTCCAACAAGAGAAGATGCTTACCTCGACGCACAAGATTCAATGAAGCAGCTTCAAACAATTTTAAAGACAGGAAGTTTGCCATTTGAATTGGAAATTGTTAAATTAGATACAGTTTCACCAACACTTGGAAACAATTTTATAAAAATTATTTTGTTGGCAACTCTTGCTGCAATGGCGGCAGTTGCGATTATAATTTTCTTAAGATATAGGAAATTAAAATCTTCTCTTGCTTTACTGTTAATAAGTCTTTCAGAAATTATTATTATTTTGGGAGTGGCAGCTCTTTTAGAATGGAATCTTGACTTGCCAAGTATTGCAGGAATTCTTGCAACAATCGGAACAGGAATTGATGATTTGATTATTGTTATCGATGAATCAAAACAAAGCAAAAATTTAAGTTTAAAACAACGGATGAAACTGGCATTTGTAACTATTTTAGGAGCATATTTTACTTCAGCAATTTCATTGCTTCCATTATGGTGGGCAGGTGCAGGGTTGTTAAAGGGATTTGTTTTCACAACTCTTATTGGAATCACTGCCGGAATATTGATAACTCGCCCGGCATTTATAGATATAATAAAGAAAATTGAAGAATAATTCTTCTACATAAATTATTTTATTAAATAAAATGTATCCAAAACAACACATTATCTTCGGGTTTCTATTTTCCTTAATAATTTTTTTAATTTTCCCACAAATAGAATGGATTGGTTTTGCAGCAATTTTTTTATCAAGTTTTTTAATTGACGTCGATCATTATCTAGTGTATGTTATTAAAGAAAAAGATTGGAATTTGAAAAATGCATATAATTGGTATATTGAATCAGAGAAAAAATCTCAATCTCTTTCCCTTAAAGAGCAAAAAAACTCTCCTTCTCCTATATTTGTACTTCACGGAATAGAAATATTAGTTATAATTGCACTTCTTGGGATTTTTTTTTCAAAATTATTTCTCTTTATTTTTGTGGGATTCTCGTTCCATTTTCTTTTAGATGCGATTCATATTTATTTCCTTAGATTTAATCACAATAGATTTTCTTTAATATATTCATACATAAAATTTAGAAAACAAAAAGTCTAATCTTCTAATAATCCTTGTGCATCAGGTTCTTCTTCAATTCCCTTCACACCACAATAAGGACATGTTCTATTTGTTTGATCCAATTCAGATTCAAAACGGTAATTACATCCTTTACATATAAATTTCATGATATATTAAGGATTAAATTATATATAAATTTATTTATTTAAGAATATATCAATTAAATATAGCCGGAGTAAGGTAAACTTCAATAACTGCGGCGATTGCTAAAATTATCATTGCGATAAAGAGCAATATCACAACATTTTCAATAACTCTTAGAAACTTGGCATTTCTAAAACCATTTCTAATAACCCCTATACCAAAAATTCCTCCGGCCAAAGCAGTAATAAAATATGCAGCGATTTCAGGAAATCCATGAATCATATACCTTCCAATGCCAACTGGTATGTTTTGAATTTGGTATTTTGAAAAGATTCCAATCGCGGCAGCAATAACACTGGCATTCCACGCTAAAATAAAAATAACACCGGCTCCAAAGACCAGAGAAAAAATTAATGTAAAAATCATAACATAAACATTATTTTCTAAAATAGCCATAAACCTGTCAACTTTTGTCATCCCCCCTGTTCCAGCAATTTTGCTCGTAAAATCAAATTGGGAAATACATTCATCTAAATTTCCAGGATTATTTATTGCGCAAAAAGTTTTTATCTGAAAATTAAATAAATTTGGATTCTGTAAAACTATAAACCAAAATGAAAACGAAATTATAAATCCAAGAAACAACCACATAAATGCATAAAGTGCATCGCTGTGCGCTTTCCACACACTCAATAAACCCTCAACACTTTCGTCCTGTTCTTCTTCCTCTTTGATTAAAAAATACATATAAGGAAGACTAAACATAATACAAAAAACTATTACAATCATTCCAGATGCATCTTTCAAAGCAACATCATTAGAAAAAAACCAGTGCACTAGCAAAAGTGAAAGCGAACCATAAAGTAAACCGACAAACAACATCTTCCACGACCTCTTTTGAGTTTGACTCGGGTGTATTAACATCTCTAACATATTTTTAAGAACTAAATGAAACTTTTAAATCTTCACTTTATTGAATCTTAAAACTTTTCAAGTATCCACTTTGTAAAAATTTGCTCGCTTATTCATTCGCGAGAATAATTGCTCAGAAATCTTCTCGCGACCTCACTTGAACAAGGTTTTGAGGCGACACTCGTGAAATCGTTCGCCTTTGGCAGATTTCTTCGTTAATAATTTCTTTAAGCGAAAAACTTGACGAAGTCTGGTTGCAGGAAGTGTGAGAAACCCGCTGGTGGTTTTCATTGACAAAGTCAGTTTTGAGTGAGCATTTTGACTTTGGTAATTTTTATCAATAACAAAGTCGGAGTGCGAATAATCAATATCACAAGCTTGCGAGTGCTAATGTTTACTTAGAAGGTGGACTTAACACTTTATTCAATTTTTTCCTTTTTCCGATTATCTTCTTGAGCATTAAGAATAATTTTTGTAACTTCTGAATTTATTTCTTCAAGAGAATTACTTAAACTTTCTTTAATTTCATTTAATCTTCCTAACTGGTTTTCAATAAGCTTTTTTGTATCAGAAATATTTTTATTTACAAAATTTTTACTTCCAACATCCACAATCAAATCTTCTGAGAGTAATTTAGCTTTAACAAAAATTCCTCTTCCAACTTGGGCAAGTATTTCTTCATCTTTCTTTCCTTTTAATTCATCTAATCCAAGACTCAACGAGGACAATTCAATAGTATTTTGTTCAACTAATTGCAGCTGCTCTTGAATTTGCCTCATTTGTTGCTCAAACATTCCTAATTTCATAATTAATTCTTGTTGATTTTCTGTATTATTTTCTTTTGCCATAAAACAACACCTTAACATGTTTTAAAAAGGTTACGATAACAATTTTTTTAAAGATTAAAATCCTAATTTATTTATGTCTCTTTTAAAAAAACTAGGAAAACCTTTGTTGCCATTTATTTTAGGGGCAGGATTATCATTTAACAATCCTTTTTCTTTTTCTAATATTCCCCCTCAATTAGAATTAAAGAAATCTTTTGATTACTCTGAAGAATTTGAAGAAAGCATTCCTACTGATATCGTCCAGCTTTCTGATGGTTCTTACTTGGTTGCAGGGCAGGCAGATATGGAATCAGACCTAACAGCTCATGATGAACATATATTTTTCACTCAACTTTCTAATGATTTAGAAACACAAACAAATAAATTAATTCTTGACCCACATGTTGTTTATTCTTCCGGGTTTGTCGATACAATTGATAATGGTTTTGCTGTTTCTGCAAATCTTTGGTACTGGACGCATTGTTCTTCAAACTTAATTAAATTTTCTAGTTTAGGGGATGTTTTATTAAATAAACCTTATTCAGAAGTTTTCGCCGACGAATTTGCTCCCACTTGCATTATGTCCGGAAATACTGCTTTGATTCAATTTGATGATGAATATAATATTGTCGGCGGAAATAATTTTATAAAACTAGACTCTGAAGGCAAAATCGTAACTGGCTGGCCCAGAACCACTACAGTAGAAGATTTTGATTTTCCTAATGGTTTGTTCTTTAATGGTAACTTATTTTTTACCAAAAGGAAACCGCGCCCAGGAAGGGAAACCTATTTTTTTAAAACAGATTTAGATGGAAACGAATTAATTAAAAAAGACCTTCAACATCCAGGCAATCCTATAGGCAAAATTTATGTCTTAGATGACAACAGCTTATTCTTTTCTTCAAATTTGGAATTACAAGTCCAGCCAAATAGAACAAAGTATAATTCAGCTTTATTCAGATTAGATTTAAATGGAAACACTTATCCAGGATGGCCAATAATTTTTAATCGGGACTATAACGATTTCGTTTCAAAATTAGAAAGAATAAGTGAAAATGAATTCTTATTGCCAGGCAATTCCTATTCTGATAATCCTTATGAATGGAAGTTTACATTAAAGAAAGTAACTTCCGACGCCGAGATTCTTTGGGAAATAGTAGATTCTTCAAATAATGTAACACGCATCAACAAAGCGATTTTAAATTCAGCCAACGAAATTATAGCAGTGGGGTATGAACTTTCTGAAAACGAAGAAATAAATGGATTAATTTTAAAATTTTATCCAGAATCACAAAAAGTTTACCAGCCTCTTGGGTTTGATAATGAACCTTTTGAAATAGGGATAGACAACTTTGCTTTTCCAAATTGGCTGCCCACCTTTGAAGATGTTGGCAACGATTTTTTAGAGAGCTTAAAAACAATAATTGAGTTAAATGGAATTAGTTCAGCAAAAGATTCTTTAGATATTGAAGAGAGAATTGAAGAATATCTTCCTTTAGCAGTTACTTATGTAGAATATTCTCTTCCAAGCAATGATTTTGGTATGTCTGCATTAGCAAATTATCTTTTTGAAAACCAATCATATGGTTCATATGGTAATGAAAGATTAGGCGCACATAGTCTTGAACTTACTTCAGAGCTAAGAAGATCAATTCGAAAAGAGCACAGAAAACTTCCTTATGTGAGATTTGCAAGAAACGTGGGCATTTTATCAAACCAAAATAAATTAGAAGATTTAATTGACATTACATCCAACAAAGACACACCAGCAATATTAATTTGTGAAAATTCAACTAGTGAACATCCTGTTCTCGCATATTCTGTTGAAGATGGACAAAACACAGCAAAAATAAATATATATGATCCAAATTATCTTGACTTGGAATTAACTGCCCAAATAAATAAGCAAGATGATTCATTTTCTTATTTTGATTATGAAGATACATTTGTTTTTGATTCAAATTGGCTGTATCTTGATACTGCTATTCTAAATGCTATAAATTTATTCAAAGAGAAATACCTCGAAGATCTTGTTGAACAAGGTCTTGATTTATTTGTTTTATTCCCATATTATCTTCCAACAAAAGATTTAGAACAACCAGAATATTTAATCGTCGATGAAAATGGAAATCGTCATGGTTATGAAAATGGAAATTACTTCCAAGAAATTCCCGGATTAACTGAAAAACAAGTTGGTGGCGTCTTTTCATTAACTATACCATCTGATTTAGAATATTCTATTTCTTTTAGTGATGTTCCCAGTGCTACAACAAATTTATCTTTAGTAAATTCTGGAACAAATGAACAAGAAACCAGAACATGGTACGGCTTACCGATTGCAAATCAAGATTCAGTTTATTTATCATCAAGACAAAATAATTTAGAAATTACTTCAGCCACAGGAACAACATCAATTCCTCCAACACACCATGAACAAAATATTTCTTTTTATGATTTCAACACCGACGACAAAATAGATTATTTGGATTTATTCAGTTTTTCAAACTCTTGGAAAGAAGTATCGAGCCCCTCAAATTATAATCAAGATTTTTTATTAAAGATGATTGAGAATTATGCTAACTGAAAAGCAGATGTTTTAATTATTTATATAAACTAAGTTTGTTTAATAACCAATAATCTTCGGAATTTTACATTCACAACTCCCTTGCGAAGAAGCCCGACAGGGTCGGTCGAGTGTGTTGACTTTGACAAATTTAAATAGTTGATAACAAAGTCAAGGCACGAGTAGTAGCTATTAATAACTCGCGCAAGCGAGCAATCTCAAACAACATTCATCCACTTTCTAATAAATGTACTAAATATAATTGAAGCAATTAAATAAAACCAAAACCAATTCATGAATCCAAGAAACTTGAATCCTTCTAAAGCAGGAGAGCCGAAATAATCCATAAACCATCTGAACATTAAAATTAAAGGAATACCAGTATAAATCATTCCCCTCATGCTCAATTTCATCATCGGCATAACAAATTTCATACTCTCTTTTTGCAGCTGCATAACTTTTTCAGGATGGTCTTTAAATTTCTTCATCTCATCATTTAATGCTTTTTGTTCTTTTTTCATTTCTTTCAATGTTTCTTGATCTGTCGCATACTTTTGCACAATCGTCATAAAAATTGTAATAATCAAAACAAGAATCGTCATTCCCCAAAACACATCCCAATTCAGAAACCATCCAGCAGTTGGATCCAAAATCTTATGGGCATTACCTTTTATTGCAGGATATTTATCCCACATGCTTACAACTATCAAAGACAAAACAAGTACAATCATCACAGGAACAAAACTTGCTTCTCCCTTTTTATCTGATTCTTCCATATTTTAAAGTAGAGAGCATGGTTTTTAAAATGTTTGAAAATTCAAAATATAATATTACTCAAAAAATATCACTTTATCTAATTTCTTGAAATGTTTATCTAATGTTACAACAATTCCTTTATGAATTAAAGCCGTCGCATAAATAATAGAATCTGCCATAGGTATATTGTGTTTTATTGATACTTCGACGGCTTTTTCAGCAATTTCATTTTCTATAGGAATGATTAAACTTCTTTCCTTGACTTTTTGGATAGCTATATCGACTTTGTTTGGAGAATTCTTTAAGGAAAGTTTTTTCTTGATTTCATATAAAGAAATAACTGACATTAAAACGATTTCACCCGAATCTATGAACTCTTTATGATTTCCATTATAAAAGTAATCAAGCCATATAGAAGAATCAAGAAGTTTAGTATCTGTCATTTTCATCTCTTAAATCTTTTAGGATTTTTTCTTTGGGCATTTTTCCTAAGAATCCTGCCAAGGATTTCTTGCCGGATTGTCCGCTTGCCATTTTGACAATAGCTTCATCATAAGAAGAAACATCTAATTCTGCTTTTAGTTTTTTTAATAATTGAAGCGTTCTTTCGTTTATTTGAATAGTTGTCGGCATATAATTATATATCTATAGTTATATAAGAATGTTTTGGTAGGATTTCCTCCAAATTCATTACTCTTATTTAGTAATAACATAATAGAAATATTTAAAAAGGTGAGATTTTTGGATGATGTATGGAAGAAACACAATACAGAATAAGAAAAGCAAAGCCTTCTTTGCCAGCGATAGATTTACTTCCTGTAATTTCTTATAATGGCAGAGAATTAGATGTTGCTGTTTTCGGACCAGGAGTTTATTCAAATAATTTAGACGAAATGCAAAAACAATATTCTCATTTAGAAGAATTTCCAATAATTTCGTTTATACCCGCAATAACTTCTGAATCAATTTCAATTGCTAAATATGGTTTTGGAAGTAAAGAAGAAGTAGATGCTAAGAGAGATATTTTTGATCCGAGATGGCTTCAATTAGGAAGAATTGTTAGAACTTCAGAAGGAGTTTATACAAATACTGAAATTACAGATGAAAAAGAATTAAAGAAAATGTTGAATGGAGTAAAAGAAGTTAATGGTATTTATTTAATCGACGATAAAGTTGGATTTGCTCCTTATGAATCATTCAATCAAGGAGTTCAAGATGCTGATACTTTTGCTGAAAGCGGACTAGCAAGAGTTCTTGAACACACTGAAGAAAAAGTTGCAAAGAACTTAAGAGAAATTGCTTCTCCTAAAAATTATAAGAGAGGAGTTAATGTTTTCGGATTTGATTCTGTTAAAGAACCAGTTTCAAAAGTCGCGAGTCTTTACTCCGGCGGGGTCATTGACGTCAACTGGCTTGGCGTGGATGGCAGCGACTGGTACGTCGACGGCTGTGCTTTTGGGGTGTTAAATGAAAACACCGAAGGCGTTTCGCAAAATTTTTCTTGAGTAAGATTTATTAATTATTTATTATATAATATTTTGTCTTAGTGAGATGAGAATCTCTTCTAAGGCCACACGCATCTTGCTTATGCTCAAAGAGTATCAAATGCAATCTTGACATTAAGTAAGTGAAACTGAAATATGAAAAGATGGTGATTTTATTTTAAAGTAAGATGCTACATAGTTGGGTTGCGAGTCTTAACTCCAACAGGAACATTGACGACAACAGGCTTAACGTGAATGGCAACAACTGGAACGACAACAACGGCTATGCTTTTGGAATGGCTTTAGATACTAAGACAATATTCATGAAAACTTACAAAAATCTTTATGAAAAAATAATTTCTCCTGAGAATCTTATTCTTGCATGGAAAAAAGCAAGAAAAGGAAAAACAAAAAAAGATTATGTGGTTGAATTTGAAAAACGTCTGGATGAAAATTTAAAACAACTTCATGAAGAATTAGAAAATCAAACTTACATGCCAAAACCAATGGAGACTTTTATTTTACGTGATCCAAAAACAAGAAAAATCTCAAAATCCGATTTTAGAGACAGAGTTGTTCATCATGCTATTGTTAATGTTCTTGAGCCAATATACAATAAAATATTTATTTATGATTCCTGTGCAAATAGGAAAGGCAAAGGAAATTTGTTTGCCTTGAAAAGATTTTATTCTTTTATAAGAAAAGTTTCTGAGAACGGCAGAGTAAAAGGAATATTCAGCAGAAATCAGGTAAAGGGATATTGCCTAAAGGCAGACATAAAACATTATTTTGAAGAGGTTGATTATGAAATTCTTTTGAAGATAGTTGATAGGAAGATAAAAGATGAAAAAGTTATGTGGTTGCTCAAACGTGTAATAGAGAGAGAGAGAGAGAGAGAGAGACGGCGACGATTGTTTATCAAAATTTGCGCGACAGCACAAAGGAATGCCCTTAGGCAACTTAACGTCGCAGTTCTTCGCTAATCTTTACTTAAATGAATTAGATTATTTTGTTAAACACAAATTAAAAGCTAAATATTATATTAGGTATGTGGATGATTTTGTTTTATTATCTAAGTCAAAATCTCAGTTAGAAAAATGGAAAGAACAAATAGATAATTTCCTAAAAGAAAATTTAAAATTAGAGTTGCATAAAGATAAATCAAGTATTATTTCTTTATCAAAGGGTGTTGATTTTGTTGGATTTAGAAATTATTATCACTATAAATTATTAAGAAAGAGAAATGTAAGAAAAATGGAAAACAAAATTGAGAAATATAAGAAGTATGAAATTCCTAAAGAAAAGATGTGCGAGATTTTTCAAGGATGGAATGCTTATGCAAAATGGGCAAATAGCTTCGAATTAAGAAAAAGAATAAACAGCGGGATTAACTCTTCCTATCCCCCCATGAACTTTCGCATCGCTGGATGCATATCAACAGCGTGCTGCTGCGCAATATTCTGATAAAATTGATAAGTAATCATAATAACCAACAGCAACGAAGTTCCTGAAACCAACGCACCTATCATGTTAGTTATCGAACCTAAAAATCCTATGGCCGCGCCGCCCATTACAGTTAACGGCATAATATATCTATCCAATATACTTTCTAATACACGTTCATCTTGTCTAAATCCTGATAACTGCAAACCACTTGACGCTATATTATGTGCCTGCGCTTTGGAATCCATTCCAGATGTTTTAACCCAAAATATTGAGAAAACTATTGATAAGATTACAAAAAATAAAATATGTGTTAATCCTTGAAGTAAATAAATAGAAGGAATACTTGCTCTCTGCCTAATAAATAAATCTAATAGATTAGTTGAACCCATCCAAAACGCTAAGCCAGATCTTGCCTGACCCTGATCAAATCTTCCTAAGAATGTAAAATACGACGCTATTTTAGCACCTCCCTTGCATAATTCAGGAGTTTCTCCAGATAAACAAGGTTGTGCAGCATTCTCCATTATTCCACCAAACAATTGGATATTTGCAATTAATGCTGCAACTAAAATAACTGGAATAACACTTGCATAAAAAAACGCCAAAGGCCATTTAACCTGATAACCCTTAATTCTTCCGTAAGATAAAGGAATTTCAACTTTCAATGATTGCGCCCATACAACAGCGAGATAAACAACCACTGTCGCAATTATTGCTCCAAGTGCAGCGAACATTTCAACAGAGTTTGGATTAATTATATTTTGAATCAAAACAAAAACTTTTCCAGGGCAGGCAATTTCTTTCAAATTAAATAAACAAATCGTTTCAGCCCCAGAACTGTTTGTTCCTATAAATTGGAATGCCTGGATAATTAATTGTTTAGAAACTCCGGCTCCAATAAATAAACTAACACCTGAGCCAAATCCCCATTTCTGCATTAAATCATCCATATAAAATATTGCTAATCCTCCAAGTATTAACTGAAAAATTAATATTGAAGTAAAACCAGGCACAGCTTGCAAACCCTGCATCATTACAAAAACCATTGCTTCAAAAACTATGAAAAAGAAAACTAATATTTTCTGGATTCCCTGAAAAAACTTCCTGCCTTCAGGTGTTGCAGTATCAATTTGAATAATTTGTGCTCCAACAAGCAGCTGTAAAATAATAGACGCCATTACAATTGGACCAACACCAAGCGAAATTAAAGAACCAAAATCTGCTCCAAGAACTGTTGCAAAAAATTTGAAATTCTCCAATGCATTATTTGATAAACCATAAAGAGGAATTCCGCTTAAAAGAAAAAACAAAACAAGAACAATTATAGTCCATTTTAGCTTAACATTAAAACTAAGTTTTTTCTCTTCCGGCTTCCTAACTTCGGGAATGTATTGGAATATGTTTCTTAAATCCATTTTTATTTATTTTTGTTATTCACAATATCAGAATAATGTCCTAATTTACTTATTTTAATTTTTATTTGTGATTCATTATATTTATCAACTTTTGCAACTAAAGGGATTCTTGTAACTTTAATTCCCGAGCCTTCAAAAGGATTAATTTTTCTGGGATTATTTGTTAGTAATCTTATTTCTTTAAATTCATAATCTTTAAGTATCTTTATTGCATTTGAATAATTTCTTTGGTCAATAGGTAAATCTAAAACTTCATAAGCAGTCACAGTATCTTCTCCTTTATCTTGTTCCATGTAAACTTTTGTATGATTCCATTTTCCAATACCCCTTCCCTCATGCGACCAAATATAAATAATTAATCCTCCTTCTTTAGCTATTTTTGTCATAGATTCATCAAGCTGAAATTTGCAATCGCATCGTTGAGAACCAAAAACTTGTGCAAAACTGCATGCAGAATGAATTCTAACAAGAGGATTTTTTAATTTTCTGACGTCGCCTTTTTCAAGAACATAGTATTCTTCTTCATTGGGAAATTTATATGTATGGAGTTTAAACTCAACTATTTTTCCATCCCTCAACAAACATGGCAATTTCATTGGTCCAATTTTCTTAAATTCTTTTTTATTTAACATTTTATTGCTCTTCTTCAGGCGAATTAATTTTTATTCTCCCTTTTTTTTAACTTTCTTCGCAGGAAGTATAATCTCACCACCAGCTTTTTTCACTTTTTCTATTGCTGATTTTGAAGCTTTCATTGCTTTTATAATTAACTTTTCTTTAATTTCTCCGTCGCCAAGAATAACATATTTTTCTAAATTAATCTCAAATCCTTTAGAAGTTTCTTTTGCAATACCTTTTTTAACTAAATTATTCAGGTTTGTTTGAATGCTTCTCACATTAATTTTATTTGTTTTATCTCTTTCTGTTCCCTTTGAAGTCTCTCCTTGCTTTCCAAAATATTTATGTCCATACAATTTCAAAACCAATGTCTTTTTTTGGTCACTTCTTTTACCGCTTCCAGACATTCCCTTTCCTCCTCGATGCCCGGTTCCTTTTTTCTTTTTTCTCGCACCGCTTCCATGAGTTCCCATTTTTCTGCCGTGCATTCTCGAAGATTTTTTTCGTTTGTGTGTTTTAGACGGCATTTTATCTGTTATCTCCTTCTCCATGAAGAATGTCTCTTTCTTTTCTTGAATTTAATTTTGAAATATTCTTTTCAGCTATTTCGTTTAAGTTTAAGTTTAATTCTGTTGCTAAAGCAGCAAGATACCAAAACACATCACCCATCTCTTTCATTAACTCCTCTTTTTTCTTTTCACTAATTTCTCCTTCATTATCTCTCATAATTTTTTTTATTTTTTCCAAAACTTCTCCACATTCTCCTCCTAATCCCAATGCCGGATAAAAAATATTGTTTCCTTTATTAGGATAAATAGCTGTTTTCCATGCTTGTTTTTGATATTCATTAAAGTCCATTTTTTAAATCATCTTCCCAATTAATTTACTTATTTCCTTGCCATTATCTCCAAGAATTCCTTTTGGATAATGTGTTTTTGTTGGCGCATTATCTCCAACTCCTTTGAATCCTCCTCTTGGAGGATGAAGTCTATAAAAATTTTCAATATTAGTTTTTCTGCTTTCATTTAATTTCTTGTGCATTTTTTCATCAATTCCTCCATAAGCAACAAAATCTTTAATCTTTTTTAACATTCCGAGTTGCACTTGCGTCGGATTTTCTAAAACAACGCACGCATACTTCTGTCTTAATCTTAATCGATAAAGAGTTTCAGCTAAATCTTTTCGCACTCCAATCATTCCCCTAATTCTTATTATTGCTATCATTTTATATTGTTGCCTCCAATAATTTTAATAATCCTGATTGTTCAACTTCCTTAACTCCTATTCTTGAATATCCTCTATAAGAAAATTTCTCACCACGGATTAAGAATAAAAAGTTTCTATGTCCCTCTCCTGCTTCTGGCGGAAGTGGAGCTTCTTCTACAACCCTAAATCCATTGGAATGAGAACTATCTTTTCCATAATAAACTCCTTCGATTTTTTTCATTACTAATCTTTTCTTAGATGTTTTAGGATCAATTTTTTCTCGATAATATTTCACAACAACTTTATCTCCTCTTTTCACTCCACTTAAATCCTTAAGTTGGTTTATTTCTTTATATTCTTCACTCATCTTCCACCCCCAATATTTACTTTAGTTTTCTTTAGAGCATCAATAGTTGCTTTAACTAAATTGAAAGTCGTTCTTATCTTTCCGAATGTCTTGCTGTAAATATCTTTAATTCCCGCTATTTTCAAAATCTTTTTAACCTCGTTTGCAGCAACCAATCCAGTTCCTTGCGGCGCAGGATACAAAATTATCCTGACACTTCCGGCTTTTCCTTCAACTTTAAACGGAACAGTATGCAATTCACTGCAAGAACAATCAAAACTCGCACAGCCCCTTTTAATTTTAATAATATTCAATTTAGCTTTTCTTATTGCCTTGTCTCTTGCTGGAAGAGTTTCTTTTGCATTTCCGGCTCCAACCCCAACATGTCCATTTTCGTCGCCAACAACAGCCAAAGCTGAAAATGTCGGAACATTTCCTTCTTTTGTTTTACGTTGAGTTTGTCTCCATGCTCTCCTTTTTCCTCCCCCAAATTTTCCCTTGCTCTGTCCTATTAGTAACAAGTCTGATTTAACTTTCAGCAAACTGTCAACTATCTGCTCTTCTAAAATTTTAAGATTATTATCTAAAATAAAATCTAAATCTTTTATTTCCTTTGACTTAACTTTTTTTCCAAGAGCCGTCTTTGGAACCCACGACGCCAATTTTTCTTTTTCCTGCTCTGCAAATCTCGATGCAAATTTCTCTGCCCTAGTTAATTCCTTAAATTCTATTTTTTCAACTTGTTCCTGAATATTTTTCTCTTTCAAATTTTCTGTTTTCTTTGGTTCTTGTGACATTTTATGCTAATACCCCCTCCAATTTTTCATTATAGATTAATCCCCTAATCTTAGATATTAATTCATCAACTTTTGCGTAATCTTTTTCTGTTATAATTCTTTCTCTATCTAAATTATACTCCACTCCTAATTCATCACACTGTCTAACAATATCTGGGTAAGTAATAACAACTTGCTCAGACCTTTCTTCATCCCATCTTTCCTTAACAAACTCTCTAACTGGTTTAACTTCTTCTAACAAATTCTCTGTGGCAATTCCTTCAAGTTCATGAGATATATTATTTTCTCGTAGCATTTCAACTGCAGACGCCTTTCCACTCCAAGCATGATAATAATCATGCAAGTATGCTAAACAATTACCATCACTCATTTTCCACCTCCAATCTTATTTTTAATCTCGTCGAATTTTTTAGAAATAACATCTGTTTTCAAATGTTTTCCTTCTAAACGTTCTTTATCCGGGAAAATATTTTCCTTTTCTGTCACATCAATCCCAGCATCAACAAGTCCTTTTATGAACGCATAAACTTTTGATTTGTGAACATTCCTATTCATCCCAAAATCAACAATTACCTTTTCTTTATCTGAAACTTTCTTTCCCATTAGTAATCCAGTTAAATATGACGCTGGCAAAGTCTTTAAACTATTTACAGCTTCTTTCGGCCAGCCATAATCCAAAAGTTTTTTAGACGTAATCCCAAATTTAATTTTGTCTTGTGCCTCTTTGCTGATAATTAATTGTGCAATTATATATTTGTTTGATTTTCTAAAAACAATTCTTGGAGAATTTCCTTTAAGCAGCTTAATTCTTTTTGAGTAATTTGTCTTTGCCTCAAGTCGTCTTCGCCTTACTATTTTTCCAACTTTCTTTTTCATTTTCTTCCCCCTAAATCTGATTTAATGTGTTCTTTTAATGACCTCAGCGACCCATATTGCCTGTTTCTAATTTTTTTTCTTATTTCTCTAAAATCATCCTGAGAAATTTCTCCCCGGGCTTTTATATTTTTTAAGTATGTTCTCAATTTTCTTGTTATGATAATATAGTCTCTCTTTCGCGTATTAACTTTCTTCTTAATTTTTCCAGGATTCCTTCTTCTTTTTTTATTAACTTTACTCCGTCCCTTAATTCCTTTAATTAATATTGCACCGTCTTGTTTCAAATCTTTAATATCTTGTTTCGTAATTGCTTCTTTAATTTCACTCAACCGCTCTTTCACAAATATAATTCTTTCTTTCCCAACATTCAATACTCGTTTAGCCAGATTTTTTTTCTTATCTAATTTCATTTTTATCCTCGCTGACATTTAATTTAGCTTCGTCCTTCGGCTCCAGATTATTTCTAGAGGTTAACTTATCCTTAGAAGATTTATCTTGACTATCAGTTGCTATTTTCTTTGATTCAACCTTCTCCTTATTATCTGCGTTAGCAGCTATTTTTTCTTTCCCCTTACTTTCTTCCTTTTTCTCTTCGACAGTTTTCTTTTCAACTTTATCTTTCTTTCCTGCTTTTTTATCTTTAGCTTTTTTCGCTTCTGCTTTCTTTTTTTGTTCTTTCTCAAATTCTTTTAAGAATTTTTCAGTATCCATGTTTTGAAATTTAATTTTCATTTCTTTTGCTTTTTTTACAATTTCTAATTTATTTTTGTTCCCTATTTTTCCGAGGATAATAAATTTATTTTCTTTAACTTTCTCAAGATCTTTTACATTATTTACAATAATCCTTTCTTCTCCGATTTTTTTTGTTCCATAACCAATACTTACTATTACAGGATACCCATTTCTTTTATTTCTCATCTTATTATGCCTTCCAGTTGGTCTTCGCCAAATTTGTTTCTTTTTTCTTCCTTTCCCAAGCTTTGAATACCTGCTTGAAGTTCTTCGAAGGAATTTCGGTTTTTTACTTGCCATTAAATTTCCCTCCCTGGTTTTTTAGTTATGAAAATTCCGTCTTGAAAAACTCTTCTATCTCTTAAAGAAACAAAAGTTGCCTTTTCAAAATTCGCAGCAGTTTGCCCGGCAATTTCTTTATTAGTTGATTTAACTATTATAATGTCTTTTTTTACATCAACTTCTGCACCATTCTGAATTTTAACTTTTCGAGGAATTTTTTCTCCAAGAAAATTTTTAATAATGGCTATTTTATCACCTGTTTTATATTCAACAGTCATTGGAAAATGTGAATTGCATACTTTCAATTCATATTCAAATTTATCATTTACTCCATGAATCATATTGGCTATATGGGAAGAAATTGTACTTATCATTCTTTTTTCTTTTTTCGACGCTTTCTTGCAGGAAAGAACAACTCCATTTTCTTTTTTCTCAATTAAAATTTTCTTAAACTTGAAAGTACGTTTGAGTTCTCCTTGCGAACCCTTTGCTATGATAGTCTTTCCTCCAATTCCCTGCACTTCTACTGCAACACCCTCGGGAATCTTAGTTGTTTTAGTTAAATCTCGTTTCATCTTAATAAAAATAAGCTATTAAGCTTCCTCCTATTCCTTTTTCTAATGCCTCTTCGTGCGTTATTAATCCTTCATTTGTTGAAACAATCATTGTTCCAATTCCTCTCGCTGGAAGATATCTTCTCATATATTTGTCAATTTGGTCTTTTGTTGCAGTGTATCTTGGCTTAATTGCCCTGCAATCAACTAAATCGCCAATATTAATTTCAAGTGATTTGTCCTTGCTGCCAATCTTATAATTCTTAATCGCCCCATTTTCTTTCATAATTTTCAATACCCTTATAAGAAGATTCGAAATTATCTTAACCTTCACAGTTTTCTTTTTAGCTCTCTTCGCATTCCGAATCATATTCAACGCATCTGCAACTATATCTTGTGACATTTTAAACTCCTTATTTTGTATGTTTCCTTTGTTTCCATTTTAACTATATTTTTTAAAACCGATTTCTACTGCAATTTCTCTGAAGCAGTGTCGGCATAAATTTAATCCGTATGATTTTATGTGTGCTCCAAACCTGCCGCATCTCTCGCATTTTCGCGCAGCAATCCCAATTTTTCTATCTTTTGGTTTATTGTGTTTAAGGTATTTCTTCATTACCTCTGGCTTGTTCCGAAGCTGTTTCAATATTTTTTTGTGATCAGATGCTGTCATTTTATTTTCCAACAAATTCAGTCTTAAATTTATTTATCATGAACTCTATGATTTCTTCCCTGCTTATTATCTGCCTTTTTGGAATTCTTCCGCGTTTCATCTTTTTAATTCTAACTCTTCGTCCTGCTCTCTTAAAGACAACAGTTACATCGAATCCAATAATTCCAATCTCTCTCTGATATTCAATTCCTGGAATTTCAATATATTCTTTAATGCCAAATGAAAAATTATTTTCTGAAATTTGTTTTTTCTTTAATTTATTATCAACAGCAACTAGCAATCTTTTTAATAATCCCTCAACATCTTTTCTGATAGTAATAACTGCTCCAATCTCTAATCCAGGACGAACATTCCACGTCGGAATTCTCTTTCGCGATTTCATTTTAGCAATTTTTTGCCCATTTCCAATTATTTTTAACAACGCAACTCCTTTCTCTAAAACTTCTGAAATTCCGCCTACACTAAGTACAACTTTCTCGATTTTTATTTTTCTCATAATATTCTCTGAATCTGGTTTTTTATTTTCCTTTTTCATTATTCAACTGCTATTAAGAACGAAATCAAAACATTAATTGTTTCGTCTTTATTTAATTCTAGTTTGACTATTTTTCTTTCCTTATCTATTTTTTTGACAATTCCTGTTTTGCCTGCGTGTTTACCTTTGAATACATTCCCCTTAACACCTTCTTTCAAAGGAACACATTTTTCAATTTTATTATTTTTAAAATCAACAACAACAGAATCATTAACATTGCATTTAATATCAGAGAAATAATTTCTTCCATCACTTAAATTAATTTGAACTCTTTTTCCCTTTAAAACTTTTTTATCAACAGTTTTCGCGATTTTTTTCAAAGATTCATTTTCTTTAATTTCTTCAAGACCAAACTTGCCTTTCTCATTAAAAACCAATCGGTAATGCTTTTTCGACGGTATAATACTCAATGTGTCAAATAAAGTCATACTATTCTTTTCATCTTTCGCAGGTTTACTATTAACTAAAATAAATTTTGAGTTCAATGCAGTTTTTACTTCTTTTCTCGTTTTAGCGATTTTTAATATATCTCTTAAAACAACCAAAAGCGGCAAACCTGATTTCAAATTTGTTCCTTTAACTACAAAAGTCGTGCCTTTCCTATTTAGCGGCCAATTCTTTGGAACTTTTTGTCTTTTCAAATGTGTCATTCAAAATAACCTCCATCAATTTTTTGGATGAATGAAAATCTTTGATTTGCTTTCATTTTTTATTTTCCTCTGCTTGTTTAATTTTCTTTGAATCTATCTTTTTAACTTCTTCCTTTTTCTCATTTTTCAATTTAGCAATTCTTTTCTTGTCGTCAAGATTCAATGTAATAATTTGCAGGTTCGATGGTTGCAGTTTAACATTAGCCTGCGAGCCATCTTGTTTCTTAACTTGAATTCCTTCAATCTCAACTTTGCTTAATTTAAGGAAAACTTTCAAAATCTTTCCTTGTTTTTTCTTATATTTTCCACGCATAATTTTAACAACATCATCCTTTCTTAAAGGAATATTTTTTCTTCTATATTTTTTGTGAAGCTCTTTGCTTAAATTCGCATTAACAAATTTCTTTTTCAAATGCAACGGAGCATTAGCTCTGTATTTTCTCTGTTTTCTCGGTTGCGACGACGATTTCCACGCCGTTGAAAATTTTCGTTTCATTTTAATTCCTCCAAAACTGAATCATTATACTTGTGGGGACTATCAACCCCGCCTTGATAATATGCTAAATCTTCTGTTACATCAAACTTCAACACTCCTATTCTAAAGTGCGTTGGTCTTTCTCCCTCAGTTTCATGAATAGTTTTTGCTATAATCTTTCCATTTTTTCTTTGCAAATCATAAATTATTCCCCAATCCACAGCTTGTGTACGCCCAATGGCAAAAAGATTATTTCCAATAACAAGTTCATCAATAGAAATTCCTTTCATTTCTTCCATTAATACTTGTTTCATTTTAAACAACTATGCTCCCGATTTTCGCCACACTCGGCCATCGCTCGAGAACCTCCCTTGCAATTGCTCCTTTGATTTGAGTTCCTTTTGGATTTCCTTTATCATCTTTTAAAATTGCGACAGCGTTGTCTTCGAACGCAATCCTTTCGCCATTCAATCTTCGATAAGGTTGTTTCTGTCTTATCACAACAGCGTCGAAAACCTTTCCTTTCATGTCAGGCACACCTTTTCTAACAGAGACTTTAACCCAGTCAGCCAGCTTCGCAGCAACCTGCTTTCCTTTTTTCGCCTTAGCTCTCTTAACAGAAACCAATCGGCAAATCTTTGCTCCGCTATTATCTGCAGCAATCATATTTGCTCCAAGATTCAATCCCTGTGTTGTTCGTGCGCTTATTGCTTTCATTTTTCTACTCTCCTTATATTTTCATTTTTCAATAAATCTTCAAATGAGCCTTGATATGCTGCTCTAAATACATCTCTTTGAGGAAGATAAATAGCATTGATCATACGTGTTGAATCATCTCTTTCATAAATTCCACTTGTGTCTAATAATTCTAAAGAATTATCTTTATCAAATTTGAATAATCGCAGGATTCCATGTTGAGCACCAGCTTGTATATAAATCAATCTACCTTCTTCAGTATCTGTAAACTCTGGAGATGCAAATAAAACATAAATTAAAGATTGATCATTACCTTTTCTATGAATTACCTCTTCTCTTCGACTAATAGGTATTTTCACATCACCAGATTTTAGAGCTTCAACTAAAGATTTAACTTTCTCCGGTACATCATTAATCATTGCTTTCATTTTTTCCTTTCCTCTTTGCTTTTAATTTTCTCAACTACAATAAAATGAATAATCTTGCTTAATGGTCGACATTCTCGAACTTTAATATAATCTCCAACATGGATTTTATCTTCCATACTTTCAGGCAGCCGAGCATGAATTTTCGTCCGCGATTTTGAGTAACGCTCATATTTTCTAACATAAATACTTCTTTCAAATTGAATTGCAACTCGTTTAGGAAATTTTTTAATAACAACTCCTTCAAAAAATCTCCCTCGGGTTCCAACTAATTTTGTATTTTTCTCTCTTTGCGTTTTCTTCTCTATCTTTTCCATTTTCTGTTTCTCTTTTAGGGTGTATTTGAACTTTTCGTTTTTAGTCTCAGTCTTCTATCGAATCTTCTTCAAAACCCAAATCCACAAGGATTGGTTTTATTTTCTTGCTGTGGTCTCCTTGCAATTCAATAGTGCCTTTCTCGTCGTCGAAAGTTCCTCCGCAAGCAAGTTCGTTCTTCAAGCCCTTGGCAATTTTTCTTATATCCATGCCTTTCTCGAATCCGTTCACTTGCGTAACAACTTTTCCGTACCGTTTCTTTGCCGTCGTCACTTGTATTCTCTGTTCGCTTTTCACGATTTGTTCGCATACACAGGCTTGCTTAGGCAAGCCGCATTTTGGACATATTTCCATGTTTACGTTTTCTTCTCAACTTTTCTAGGTTTTAATTTAGATTCGTTGAGTATAACTTTTTCCATTGGTTTTTTATTTTCTATATTTTTCTTATCAATTGTATAAATCCGTGCAATAATTTTCTTAATTTCTTTAATTCGGGAAGAACCGCCTTTATTAGACTGCGACTTTGCTTTAATTAATTCTAACTTAAGTTCTTCCAATTTCTTACCGCGTTCAGTTTTTCCTATTTCTTTAAGTTCTTTTGCTTTTAGCGACGACATTATTCTTTATCCTCCTTAAATTTTTTACCTTTGATTAGCTTTTTTTTAGGTTTTTCTTCTTCAGGTTCAATTGATTGCATTTTTAATTTTGCAATTAATGCATCATCAATTATGATTCTGTCATGTAAATGTGCGTCTGGACGTAAAATAGAAACTTTAATTCCAACAACTCCTGGTTTTGTGAAAGCAACACTTTGAACTTTGTCGACAACTTTTGCTGAATCTCCTGTTTTTTTCAAATAACCCTGAGCAAACCGCCACGACTTTGCACGACTTGAAGGAAGCTTTCCACCCAGCCTTATTTCAACACCCAATGCTCCAGCAGCCATAATCCTTTGTAAAATTCTATATACAATAACTTTAAATTTAAGCGGTCCTAAACGTTCAAGACTCAAGGCAATCTCGTCGGCAACCAATTGCGCATCAAGATCTGATTTAATAATTTCATCAATTTCAATATGCGGATTCTCCAATTTGAATCTTTTTTTCAAAACCCTTGTGAGCTCATCTATTTTCTCTCCCTTTTTTCCAATAACAATTCCTGGTTTATTAGTAGCGATAACAATTTTTTCACCAACAGGAGTATATTCAATTCTTACTTTAGAGATTCTTCCTTTTCCAATACTTTTTTTAATATATTCTCGAATAGCAAATTCATCTTTCTTGAACTGAACAGTTTTTCTTTCTTCCATTTTATCTAAAAAAATTGTTGCCTTCGGCAAAATCATTTAATTTATTTAATTTAGCAATACTGAATATATATTGTTCAACTTTACAAATCCGGTTAACAACTAATTTATATCGAGCTCGTAAGGGCGGGTGAATTTTTATCATTTTTTCTTTTCCTTCAATTTAATTATCTTATCTTTAACTTTAATTGTAACATGGCTTCTTTTTTTTCTGGTTCTCCCAAATTTACCATGAGGCCTGTCAGCCATATTTGCTATTGCTTCAACAATAACCGGATTATCTAAACCATTAGCAACTGCATTGCCGCCTAAACTCCTAAGAATTTTTATAAAATTCTCTGATGCATTTTTCGGAAATCTTCCAGACATTATTGTAAAATCCTGATTTCTTCTATGAGGAATTTCTCCTTTCATTGGGATTGCTCTTTTTCCTTTAGCAACTTGCTCGAGATAATCAACTGCCTCGCGAATTGTTTTTCCTTTAATAAATTTACAAATTGCAACAGCTTGCTTTGTTGAAATCGGCAGCGAAACACCTTTAACAACAGCAGAATCTTTTTTTACAATCTTTGTTTTCGGTTTTTCTTTTTTAGTTTCTTTCTGTTCAGTTATTTTCTTATCATCAGATTTCTCTTTTGCATCCTCTTGGGTTTTTTCAGTCGGTGTATCAACTAATTCTTCTTTTGATATTTTATGTTCTTTATTTTCAACTGGCTTTGCTATTTTTTCTTCTTCTTTCTTAATTGTTTTAATTTCTACGTCGTGTTCCATTATTTTTTCGCCTTTGCACGAGTTCCTTTAGTTGCTCCAACTCCTGCACTACCATGTTTAATTTTTCCTCTTGTCAATGAAAATTCCCCTAATCTATGTCCCAACATATCTCCAGTAATCTCAACCATCTCAAAACCATTTCCTTTATGGACGCCAATTTTCCAACCAACCATTTGAGGCATAATTACAATAGTTCTTAAATGAGTTTTAATCGGTTTTCTCCTTTCAATTTTTTTCTTACATCTCGCAATAAAATCTTCAATATCTCTAAATTGTCTAAGAACAGCTCTTCTCTCTTTTGCATTAAGAAATTTAGCAAACTCTCTAACATCCAGAGTTTTCAATTCTTCAATTGTTTTCCCGCGATAAGTATATTCTTTTGCCATGTTATGCTACTACTCCCATTTCAAATTCTTTTAAAAAATCATTTACTTCTTCTAATTCACGATTGTCATAAAGATTTTCAAAACGAATGTAAGTTAAACCATCAACAAGCATGTAACCCCGTGGTCTATTTCTTTCTCTTTTCTTTGCTAACGGCTCAATAACCAATTTACCTTCTTTTATTGTCATATGTTCCGGATTCAGTCCCTTAGGATATATATAAGTAGAAACAGGTCTCTCAACATACAATTCATTTAATGTAGTAACAAAATCATAATCCCATGAATTTGGTCCAAAGGAAACATATAAGATTTTACCATCAAAATTAAATAGCTTCTCAACGGAATTTCTATAATTTGATTGAAAATATCTTCCAGGCATTTTTGCCTCAAACACTTCTCCATGTTTTAATGATAGTAAATCGTCAATGGTTTCTAACTTTCTAATTTCAATACCTTCAGGTACAATTAACCCTCTTGCAATTTCACTTAATCTTTCAACTTTCTGTGCCATGTTTATCTTTTCTTCCTCCCTGTTCTTCTCGGCCTGAGCAACCCAACCCTTCGTCCTGGCGGAGCATTTCTCTTTGCGATTTTCGATTTAATATTCTTTCCTCTTCCACTTCCAAAAGGATGATCAACCGCATTCATTTTTACAGCAGAAGTTCTAGGATATAGTTTATTTTTAGATTTTTTTAAATGATATCTTTTTCCAGCTTTCATAAAAGGTTTGTCTGTTCTGCCATCTCCAGCAATTACTCCTATTGTCGCTCTGCAATCAGGATTAAATTTCTTTTCTTTTTTCGACGGCATCATAACAAAAATATCTTTTCCAATAACTCTATTAATAGTTGCTGAACTCCCGCCAGTCTTAACAAACTTGCCTCCATCAAATGGCCTGGATTCAATATTGTAAATTTGCGTTTTTACAGGAATATCTTTCAAAGCAAGAATATTTCCAACCCTAACTTCGTCATTATATTTAATTTCTTCTCCTTCAACCATTCCCTTAAATGCAGGAATAAAAAATGTTTCTTCAGCGTCGCCATTTTTAATTTTAGCAAGCGGCGTTGAATGTCCAGCAGAATTTACCAGCTTAATTACTTTTCCTTCTCCACCCAAATGCCGAGGATAACTTATTCTAAATATGAATGCTTTCTTTCTAACTCTATAAGTTAAACTTCCTTTTCCCCGAGCTTGTGAAATTATTCTCTTTCCCATTTTATTCTCTCCAAATTCCTGCATCTTTTAATTCTTGAACTTTTTTATCATAGATTCCTTTATTTCTTATTGGTCCAATAAATTCAGTTTCTTCATAAAGATGATTTAATACTACACCTAAAGTTATATCATATTGTTGAATATCTCTTTGAGAACTTTTTATAATAACAAGCGGTGTATCTTCTTCGCATTTTGCGGGTTCTTGATATTCAAAATGATCTTTACCTTCTTTAAATCCAAGATATCTTGTCCATTTCGATGTAGTTCCATTGACACCATGATCATCTCTAAATGATATTTTTACTAATTCACCTTCTTGAACTTCGATTAATTCTCTTTCACTTTTGGGTATATGGCTTTTTCTTTCTAAAGTTTCCATTTTATATCATTCCTAACTTCGTTGCAACATCAATTGCAGGATTCTTTTCATTTAATTTAATATAAGCATACTTTTTATTTCCACGAATTAATGTATTAACACTTTCAACCTTAACTTTAAACATTTCTTCAATTTCTTTCTTAATTTCATCTTTACTTAAACGTTTGTCTAGTAAAAACACTAAAGTGTTCTTCGTTTCAATTAACATAACCGCTTTTTCAGTAATTATCGGTTTCATTGTTTTCTCAACACCTCCGGAACTTCAAATTCTTTAAATTCAGGAAAAATATTTTCTCCATAAACTAATCTAAAGAAACATTCTCCTTCTAATTTGCAGTCTTCAAGAGCGTTGTGGGGTTTTCCTTCCTGAACAACTTTTTCTTTTATCATAATTTTTCTTTCCTCTTTAAGTCCGCAAAATTCAATTATCTTAGATAAATTCATATCACTATGGTCATCATCAATCAAGAATTCTCCGATCACATTTTTATATTTCATTTGTGCAATAGAATGTAAATCAAAACTTCTATGATGGAAAGTTTTATTTAATCCGTATTTTTTTGTTCTAATTATTAACCAAGAAACATCCCATTGGGGGCCTTGACATAAAAAATTTCTTACAGGTCTTCCTTTCATCCAATTTAGAAACCTTTCAAATAATTGTTTTTGCGATTGCTTGTTTTTATCCCGCAATTCCTCTTCGGTTTTTCCGACAACTTCTAATGCATTATTATCTATCAAATCATCTTCGTCGATTCTACCTTCTTCTAAAAAGAATTCATCAGGATTATTCAAATCTATTGCTCCAATTTGCCAAATACCGCTTGTATTTAAATCTAAACCAGAAGTTTCAAAATCTAAAACTATGGGATTTATGTGTTTCATTTTCCTTTAAACCTTTCATTTAATTCATTGATTGCCGATTCTGTATACAATGTCAATCTTCCAACACCGCCTCTTGCTAAATCAGGAACACCGACGCTATTTGCTTTTTTTACATCAACACTATTAAATTTCAATGTTTCACCATTTCCAATAACAATTAACAAGCCAGCATTTGATTTATATTTTCTTCCCCGCATTGTTCCTTTTCCAGCTCGAATAGACTTTTTCTTTATCGCCAATTCAAATAAATCATTGCCAAGAATATTCTTCAATCCAGCCAAGATTTCTTTTGTTTTAGTTTTATCAAATTTATCAACAACAAAAGGAGCATTTTTTACATCATCTTTTATTGTTTCATATCTTTTTGCAATTTCTTTTCCATTCGCTGTCGCACTCAACGCAGACAGTAAAGCCATTTCAAGTTCTTTCTTATTTATTTTCTTAGTGTTAATTATGTGAATAACTTTTGGAGGATGCGCTCTCATTCCTCCTCTCGCGAAAGGAACCTCTGCCGCTTCTAAATTAAATTGTGAACCTTTTCTTGAGAATATTTTTCTAGGGACTCTCGACTGGCCCCGTCCATAACCACTTCTCCAAACATGTCGTCTATGAACCATCTTTCCTTTTGCAGTATGCTGTTTTCCAGCCATTAAATTCGGCGCATAAGGCTGTTGCTTTTTTTTCGTTTCAAGAACTTTCGCAACAATATCTTTTCTTATTTCACTAGAAAAATATTTAGGCATCTCAATTTCTTTGACTTTCTTTCCTTCAAGATTTAATATTTGTGTTTTCATTCAAAATAACCTCCATACAATTTTTGGATGAATGAAAATCTTTGATTTACTTTCATCTTATCTCCAAAACCTCCAATTTCTTTTTAGTTTGTTTCTTTGTCGGTCTTAACGACGCTGTTAAAAGCAATTGCCTTTTTGAAGGTCCTTGAACACTTCCCCTAATAATTATATAATCTGTTTTTAAATCACCATAATTTTTTATATTTTTGAATTTGTCTTCGGCTTTTCCTAAATCTAAAACTTTATTATTATAAACTAAACGAGTAAACATCCCTAATTGTCCTGCTTGCGGCGCTCTAAAAGTAACTCTCGCAGGATGCCATGGCCCTAAACTTCCGGGGCGTCTTCGCCCTTTTTCTGATTTGTGCGATTTAAGCGTAATTCCAAACCTTTTAACAGGCCCAGACAAACCTCGTCCAGTAGTCAAACCACGAACATCAACTAATTGTCCTTTTTCAAAAATATCTGAAACAGAAATTTCCTTTCCAACATTTTCCTTAACAAATTTCAATTTTTCCTCGACATCATTTCCAACAACACTAATCTCACTCAAATCAGGAGTTTTTTTCAAATTAGTTTTTTTTACTTGAGAATAAACAATCACAGTAATATTATCAAATTCTTCTAATTTGACATCATCCAGCTTTTTTTTAGAAACTTTTGGCAGCTTAACTTTTTTCTTCAACTCTTTATCTTTCAAAGATTCCTCAACAATAATTTCTTTATTAACAACACCGCCTTTATAGAACCTAACAGAAAAAATCTTCATCGAAGGACATTCAAGAATCGTAACAGGCACGGCAATCCGCTTTCCTTTAGTCATAGAATGCTCTGTGCTGTCCTTAACAATCGCAGACTTCATTCCAGCTTTATAACAAATAAAACCCTTTAAACCCTTGACATTTTCGTCAGAAACAATCTTCCAGTTAACTCTAGGCAAGAACTTCTTAGCTCGCTTTCGCGGCCAAAATTGCAAACTTCCTTTTCTCGGTGATTTCGCTGTTGGCATTCTTCATTAATTTTTTAGTGTTTAAACTAGCGGATAACATTTTATTTAACCCTGGATAAAAAAGATAGATAAAGTGGGTTTAAAAAACTTGTGGGGGATGATTTAAGATTTCTTCAACGCTTTCATAACACTTATCTCGGGAGGATTTCTCATATACTCATCAAGACTTTTTGTAGTTCTTCTATACTTCTCTTCTTCTCCAAGCATGATTAAAGTGTCGCCGCAAGTATATGACTCTACAAAACTATCATCATCTTCCCTAGTATCATAACCTCCGTTTTTTATAACAAAACTTGTTACATCTGGGTTTCCCGGCCATTCACTAATATCCGAGAAACCAAATAAGTCTATTATCTTTTCATCTTTCTTGCCCCAGATTGCTCCAAGAAGATAATCAAATTTCATAATTTCTTTTCCAGAATACCACCTTAAACTATCTGTCATAAAATCTTTTAAATATGCTTGAGCTTCCTCAATATCTCCTTTATACGCTTCGTTAAATCCAGCTTCATGAACATAAGCTCTAACTGGAACTTTTAAATCTGGAAGATTTATTCTACCTATAAATGCCATGAAAGACTTGATTAGAATTACTTTTTAAGTTTTATTGTTTTCCCAACACCAAAGGATGCGGCTTGGTAATGTGGAACTTTGATTCCTTTCTTTCAGAATGAGGAAGCTTCAATTTATCAATGGTTTTCAAGTCAATCAAATATCTTGTGTGTTCATTTATGAAATGAGCCAAAGAAACATTATCTTTTAAATGACTTCTTAATACACCAATATTACTAACAAAGAATTCTTCAGGCGACACGCTATTCATTTCAGCGTAATCTAGAATTGATTCTCCTTCAGTAAAAAAAACGTCAAATGGATCTTTTCCAGAGGGCATAGGCAAAGCCTTAATTTGTGTTGTCGATAGACATTCTCGAAGTCTATTACAATTCTTTAAAGTTCCAACGATGCCAGCAGAATCTCCATCGTTTACGAGATAAATCCAATTTGGCATAAGCTCGTCTATAATTCCAGCATGATGATTGGTCAAACTCGTTGAACCCAAAACCAAAGCAGAGTTTACTCCTTGTTCCAAAAATCCACACAAATCTGTAAAGCCCTCGACCAAAAACAATCCATGTTCACGAACTGATTTATCATCTAATTTATCTAATCCAAAAAGATAATGTCCTTTATCAAAAACCTCGCTCTGACTTGAGTTCACATATTTCTTTTCTGGATTGTTTTTCAAAGACCTTCCCATAAAACCAAGAACCCTTCCAGACCTTGTCATAATTGGAAATGTAATCCTATTTCCAAATATCCTATATTCTCCAGAAAATAAACCAGCACTCTTCAATGTTTCAACATTAACTTCAATTTTATCTCCAACTCTATCTCTTAATTCAAAAAATAAAGAATCATTTCCTGGAGCAAATCCAACACCTAGTTTCTCAATAAGAGAACCTTTTATATCTCTTTTAGCAAGATATCCTCTCGCCTCTTCTACTTTTGGCCCAACTCCATATTCATATCTTTCTTGAAAAAATTCTTGTGTAACTCCAAGCAACTTAAGTAAAACATCTCTATCTGGACTGTCTAAATTAAATTTAATTTCTTCTTTCTCTTTATGATGGTATACACCATTTCCATCAAAATATCTTATAACATCCGGATCATTTTGATAAAAATGACGAGCTAGATAATCTAAAGCTTCAACAAATCCAACTTTTCTCACACCTCTAACATAATCAATAACATTTCCACCTTTATTACAAACATAACACCAATATCTATTTTGATCTATTTCTATTTTTAACGAAGGTCTTGTATCATTATGCATGAAACAATTTGTTTTCAATCTACTTGATCCATCATTTAATAATTCAGCAGAAGGATTAACACTTCTTGCAACATTTTCTAGAGGGGTTCCAGCTAACCTCAAAATAATATCATCCGGAATTCTTCCCATATTTTTAAGTCCACATATAATTTTAAATAGATTGTTATAACGAAAGATATGACAAGATACTCTTATGATTTAGATTCAGCGAGGTTAACTCACGATAAGAAATCAAATGTGCCCTTAATCTCTATCTCAAGAAATCTTCCAACATTGCCACTTTTTTCATCTTTGATCCAAAATTTAAATGTCGAACTTGGATTTAATATTCCTCACACAAAATCTGAAATAGTTTATTTTAATGAGCTAAAAGGAGATGATGAAACAATAACTCTTCAAGAGTTATATGATTTTTTAAAATGTTTCAACTCAACACTTTGTCGTGATCCAGATTTCACATCTTTAACAATAACTAAACCACATACTTTTTCTTTACATACTTCTAACAAAAGTTTAATTGAATTGTTAAATGGCGACGTAGAAAGACGAAGATACACTACCGCAAGAGCAACTATCGAACCATTCACAAGGGACCCAGACTATTCTCCAAATCCAGAAGTTGTTAGACTAATTGGAAATGATCCTTCTTCTTATCCTTTAGTTCTTTCATTTGTGCCAGAAGAATTAAGAGAAGATTTTCACAAAAAAACCCTCTCTATCTTTGAGGAAAGAGAGAAAACAAAAGAAAAATGGAAAGCTGCAGAATATTTCCTCGATACAATTGAAGGGTGTTTAGATGAGTTGGACAAAATCGATATTTATTCCCAAGGCATAAGAAAAGCGGTATCTAATTTAAAGAAGAGAAAAGATCGAAATAAATCAATTCCTACCGCTAGATTAGAAAGTGAATCAAGAAATATTCCTTCAAGATATGTTGAATCAGCTTTTTCTCTTCCCTTTAGAATAGAAAGAATGTCTACAACTCTACACGACAGAGTCGATGAGAGATATTCTCCTAAAATTCTATCATATAAGTTAACAGAACCGCGCGACTTTTTTTTAGAAAGATTAAAATCTTTTGGATTTAGTTAAGCCTCAAATTCTTTCTCTTCTTTTATCTTCTGCCCGTCAATTTCACCCTCGCGAATTATCTTTCCTTTCCTCTTCGCCTTTTCTCTTACTAAAGCAAAATCCCTTTCCTTTTTCAACTCATTAGAAACAACAATATCTTCAATTACAAAAGTGTGCTTGAATTCAGCTTGTTTGAAATCCGGTTTCTCAAAAACAAAACTCTTTCCAATTTTTTCGTCATTCGTAATTAACTTGCAAAAATCCGCGACAACCTCTTCTTCTTCCCCCTCTTTAGCTGCTTTTGGCTTCCCAGATTTTGGAGCTTTTGGTTTAATCTTTAATTTATTTTCTTCATCAACATCAAAAGTCAATGCAAAAAAAGTCTTCCGAAATTCATCAAGTAAAGTAATTAATTCAGTTCCAGACATTTCTTTATCGATCAAATATCTTTTAACACCTTGAAACTGCTTTATTTCTTTATAATCAATTCTATTTTTCAAATCAGAAGTTGAAACAATCGCGCCAGTAATAATAGTTTTTCTTTCTCCAAGTTTTTTAGCCATAACTCGAACAAGTTCGTTCGCAAATTCAGCAGAAGTATTTATTGAATATTTTCTTCCAGATTTCTTAACTTTAACAGATGCTTTATTCTTGAACCCCCCTCTAGAAAATTTCATGAATTGAAAGTGCACACTTTCATCAATTGCATCATCAAAAATCTTTTTTATAAAATTCATCTTCTTATTTATTTAGTTCGGCTTTTAAAGTTTTCTTAAGATACATTTATAAATTTATTTGCACTTAATTAAATATAAAATGGCAAGATTAGATGAAGAATATGTGAGAAAAGCAACAACATTAGGAATGCTATTAGTCTTGATTTTTCTTTCTTTTCTTATTATTAAACCAATAATCTTGTCAATAATTGGAGGAATGATTCTTGCATTTATTTTCTCACCCCTCTACGATTTCTTATTAAAATATACTAAATCAAAAAACTTGTCTGCTTCATTAATTTGCACCATTCTTATTTTAATAATTGTTATACCAATTTGGTTTTTATTGCCAATTTTTATAGAACAATCATTTAAGATTTTTCGAGCATCTCAATCTCTTCCTATAATAGAAACATTAAAATCAGTTTTCCCTAATTTTTTCGCTTCAGAAACATTTTCTAATGAAGTTGGAAAAGTAATTGAATCATTTATTTCAAGAACAACTAACTCTGTAACTAGTAGTTTGACAAATCTTATCCTAAATTTTCCAGTAATTATGCTGCATCTTCTCGTAGTATTCTTCACATTATATTATGTATTAAGAGATAAAGAAGATATTATAAATTATATCAAAAGTCTTTCACCTTTAACAAAAGATACAGAGAACAAACTTTTTGAATATACAAAAGGTATTACTAGTTCTGTTATTTATGGACAGGTTATCATAGGAATAATACAAGGTCTTATCGCAGGATTAGGTTTTTTTATTTTCGGAGTTCCCAATGCTTTGTATCTCACATTTGTCGCAACTGTAGTGGGAATTCTTCCAATTATCGGAACTATTTTAGTTTGGATACCTGTTGCAATTTACTTGCTCGTTGATGGCAACAATGTTTCAGCAATAGGAGTAATTGTTTTTGGTATTATCTCATCAACAATTGATAACTTTCTTAGACCTTTGATAGTTTCAAGAAGAACAAGATTAAGCACATCAATAGTTGTAATTGGAATGATTGGCGGTTTCTTTATGTTTGGAATTTTAGGATTTATCATAGGCCCTTTAATCTTAGCTTATCTCCTTATTATTTTAGAACTTTACAGAAAAAAAGAAATTCCAGGCATTTTCATCCAGGAAGATAAATAATCATTTCACTATAAATTTTTAAACTTCTTTGTATATAATATCTTATGGCAGAAACCTATATGCAAAATTTAGTTAATTATATAAAAAAGAATTTAACAAAAGGTTACACATTAGAATCTTTAAAATGCGCATTGGTTAATCAAGGATATTCTCGTATAGAAGTTCAAAGAGCAATTGATATCACAAACAAGGAGCTTGCAGAATCTGCTCCGAAGCTGAAAGAAAAGCCAACTATAAAATACGAAGCATTCGACGAAGAAAATAATCTCATAAGATTTGAAAAGAAAAAACCTTTCTGGAGAAGATGGTTTGGGTTTTGAATAAAAAGAAATGTAAGAGATATTTATAATTTGGTGTCCTAAAAGGGGCACTTTATTGCGATGGATTAATTAATAAATTTAGAACCTTCTTTTGAAGAATTAGCAACACACAGATTGTCATATCCATCAAGATTAATAGAATATTCTATTAATCCAACTCCAAGAGGGATATCATTAATAAACGAATTTCTTTCTAGATGAGGAAAATCTTTTGTTACTTTATACAACTTTTCATCCACTATTCTGAATTTAAATTTTGAATATTCTTTATCATAAAGCGGAGAATATCCTGCAATTGCCAATATATTTTCAAATTTAGATAAACTCTCAATATCATTTCCTAAAAAATCCTTGCATAATTTGATTAGACTTGGAAGAGTCATCTCTGATCCTTGTTCTTCCCGAAGTCGTAAACTGAAGAGAAATAAATCTCCATTTTCAGGAGGAGATAATTGTTCTATTCCATGAATTTTGTGTACTCTGCTTTGGACATTGGTTGTGGATTTTACTTCAACAGATCTCCCTTTCCATTCAAAATCATGCCTGCTTGAAAAAGGACCCCTCCATCTTTTTATAGCTTCAAAATTTTTTAAATGAGGTAATAACCAATTATACAAAAACCAGAGTTCTGCAAAAAGTCCAATTATTTCATTAGAGGACATTATTTCTTGGGAAGTTTTTTTCCAAAAATTACGCCATTTACCAATAACATTTGTTATTACTTCTTTTGGAATTTCTTTATCCAATTTTTCTGCAATATCTCCCGCAATAGCATCAAAAATAACATGCCCAGATGCATCTTGGCAGATAATATCTATGTATTTTTTCTGTTCGGTTCCTTTAATAATTAATTCTCTTGTTAAAATAGACAATCCTTTACTTTCTGCATCATTATAATCTTCTTCATCTTTTTCAATGGGCACAAGCAAGTGACGTTGTTTCATTGAGTCAATGCCTGCATACAATTTTCGGGACATTTCTGGCACAGCTAATCTTGCAATTATTTTTTCTCCGGAAAGAGAGTCTGATTCCAGTTTTTTCCAAACGTCTTGATTAAAATTCATCTGATGGTCTCCAAGGAACAGTTCCTTCAATATACTTTTCTGATTTGTGTTCTTCTTTGGATTTTGGGAACGAAATTGCTAATCCAATTAAATTACGTGCAAAAGGATCTTCAGAATCTTTATAGAGAGATTCTCTTTTATCTGATTTTATCGGGGTGGAATTTTTACTTATAGGATATAAAAGAATCAACCCTTTAGAAGGGTCTCTCGCCATTCTTGCCGATTTATTTCCATATTTTTTATCCATTTTTTTTAATTCATCAGAAGATAAATCGATAGTATGATCTCCGGGGCTTTCAATTTGTTTAAGAGTATTTTGATTTTTTATTTTACTACGGTTAATCTGTTTTATTTTTATGCCTTTTATTTCCCAATCAACATCTCCTAAATCTGCCTCATCGGAAGTTTTTCCACAAATGGCAACAGTCCAATTTACTAATTCACCGATTTCATTCAATTTTTTTATGTAATCTATAACCAATGGAAGTTTAAAATCACTGTGGCTTTCGTCAACAATGAATTTTTCAAAGAAGTTTATTATTTTTTCAGGATGGATATTTAGCCAAAGAGGACCTTTGTTTTTTATTATATAGTTTTCTCCTAACTGTGATAAAAATTCTTTAACTGCTAAAAGATTATTATCTTCTCTTTCAGCAAGAACTTTAAGATCATCAAATTTAAAGTTTATTGTTCTTGGTCCACGGGCATCATAACTTTTAGAGATTAGGGTTTCATTAGCAAATCTCCTTTTTGACGGGCTGGTAACCTGCATAATAGGATGAGCTTTAATTCTCAACCCAACTTCAAAAGGAGTGAGTTGCTGTTCTTCATATATTTTTATATCTTGACGCAATTCTGATTCTACCTGAGCCAAATTACTGAACCATGCCGCAAGTTCAGAAGTAGTATATATCCTTGTTAAATCCTCATAACCCCCACGAAAACCAAACCATCTTCCCATTTGCATTAACGTGTCGTATTGTTTTGACCTTCTTGTAAAAAAACTTATTAAAAGCCCTTCAAGAGTTAACCCTCTTGAAAGTTTATTACCTCCAATTGCAATTAATTTTAAATTAGGTTCTTTTTCATAGTCAAGTGTTTGGGAATCTCCTGATTTATAATTAAGAGTTCTTATTTGCACTGACTCAAAAAAAGTACTTATACTTTTTTCCAAATCTTTAAAATTAATCTGTTTATCAGGATGTTTTGTTTTAATAATCGGTAAAAAATCTTCTTCCCACAATTTACGTAATTGATCATAAATCTTTTCTTTACGGGCATATCTCCATTCATTTTTAAATTCGTTAAATTTTGTTTCAACAATTTCTTTTAATTGTTCCTGTTCTAAAGTTCTCAAGGTTATATGAATAAGCATTGTGGCAGGAAAATCTTTTTTACTCCTATATGTTCTCGCCGCCCCAGATAGTATAAAACTAAGAATGGCCTTTTCCATATCCGGATGCATTATAGAATAATTTTCCAGCAAAAAATCGTCTGAATTATTAATAGTCCTTATAACATCAATTCCTTCTTCTTCATCTTCAGAAACATAATCTTCTGAGCCAAACAATTCCTCTGCTCCAAAATAACCATAAGGTTTAGGCAGATTGACCATAAAATTTTTTGGATATAAATCATCACTAAATCTTGGGTCATAATTATCATGAGGTATCAGGATATTAGCAAAGGGTGTTGCAGTGTAAGCTACATATGCCTTACGATTGAAATTATCTAATAATTTACGTATTAATCCGTTTATAACTGTTGGATCTTCATACTCTTCCATTGAAATTTCATCATCTTCTTTTTGATACGATCCTCTGGTGTCTATACTTGCTAAATCTGCTTCGTCATCAATTACTAAAAGAGGTAGATTTTTCTTAACATCTTCTGATGCAGATTTTAACCATTCAAGAAGCCTTCGAAGTACGGCACCATTTTTCTTTATTACCATAAGTTTGGGCTGAGACCCCTGTAAAAAAACTGGGCTAATGAAACCGGCTCTAAAATCTCCATTTAAGTCCACCTTAGTAAATTCAACCCATTGTTTATCGGAACGGGGAAATGGAACTCCTTTACCTTCACTATTTCCGACTAGTTCATTTTTTAATCTTCTATTAGTTTGTAAACGCAGACCGTTATCTGTTCCCGATAAAACAATAATTAATTTATAACCAACGTCTGCTGCCTTTGCTATAAGAGAGGTATAATTCGAAGTTTTTCCGCTTTGAACAAACCCCAACACGAGGCCCTTTTTATCAAAAATCTCTTTTTTCGGTGAATCAAGCATTCCTAAAATTCTATCTGTTTCTCTATCTAAGGACTGAACTGAGGGGCTTGGCAAACCCTTTTTATATAACAAATACTTCCTCAGTGTTGGCCAATAATACCAATTTTCTCTGTCTTCCTTACTTAACCAATCCTCATATTCTTCGTTATCCTTTATAATATTTGCAGGCTCTAATATGATATTCTCTTCTTCCTTAATAATCTGTAAAATCTTGTCTTTAAAATTAGTAGGTATTTCAGGATTATTAATTGCTTTTTCCCGAGGAATTCCTATATCTATCATATGCCTCACTAAATTAAGTGCTTGATCTTCATTCATTCTGTCCTCCAAATAATTTTTTTCTTAAACGTAAAAAAACATCAGAGATTATCTTTCCCTCGTACTTTGAAGCAAATTCTTTCGCTTTTTGTTCAATTTCATCAAAGCTAAAAAGAGAAGAAGAACTTTTTTTAAAATTATTCTGAGTTGGTTTTTTAGAATCTATAAGGGTTATAGTTGAAGAAGATTTGGTAAATTCTCTTTGATTAATTTGTTCAGGTAATTTACTTCCCTTCTCACTTTTATAACATTCTCTTGCTAAAGATACTGCAGGTTTAGTTACTCTTTCTATTTCTTCTCTGAGTTGAGAAGGAAGTTGTACACGCATTTTAGCAACATTTATCTTAAAATCATTATCAAAAGACGGAGGAAAATTCAATTCTATACGGCATAGTTTTGTATGTTCATCTTGAGTTCTCAATCCACACCATCCCCCACTTTGAATCATTCTATTTGCACGGTAAATATAGAACCCCTGTTGTTGATTCCATTTAGCTGGACCAGATAAATTTTCGAATTCTTTTAATGAGGAAAATTCTTCTTTTGAAGGAAGAATATAAGGTTGCAGAATGATCTTCCCTTCAAAGTTTTCCCGAACTAATTTAATTTTTATTGGTGAAAGTATATTTGTCTTTGGTTCATTTCTGGCAAAAGGATCCCAAGGTTTAATTTTATTATTATTAATATAAATCTCCAATTCTTTTCCCTGAATCTCATTTGATAAAAACTTATGGAAAACCATCCCTAAATAAATTTCTAATTCTCTACACATTGATATTAATTTTTTACGTGCAGCATTACCCTCCGGATTTTTAAAATTTATAATTCTATCTAATCTTTCCCACAAAACAACAGTCCCAGTATGTTTATCCAGAGGAGCTTTTATAAATTCTACTCCTCCATCTTTCTTTAAATCTAAGATTTCCCATTTATTAGTTTTCTCTATGTGAGATAAATCCCAACAGAAAATGGGAATTTCACTGGAATTGGTAGAATTAGTCCTGCTAGCAACAGAAAAACGCTGACATTGACTCATTGATGCGGTCTTCAATCCCAGACCAAATTTTCCCAAATCTTCTTCTGAATAATCTCTTTCAGAACCATACCTCATAGCTTCTTTTAGTTCTTCTTCATCCATGCCTCCCCCATTATCAAAAATCCGTAAATATGAATCATTGCCGTAAAAACCAATTATAATATCAACTCTTGAAGCTCCTGCTTCAATTGAATTATCAATTAAATCTGCTACTGCCATAGGAAAATCGTATCCGATATCTCTTAGGGATTTAATCAATCTTTTAGCACTTGGAATTATTTCATGTGTTTTTTCCATTAATTTAAGCGCTCAGGGTGCTTTTTATTGATTTCGCTATTGCCTGTGCCATTTTTGGGGGGACTGCATTTCCTATTTGCAGATAAATTTCGTTATCCGTCCCCTCAAACCTAAAGGATTTTGGGAATGATTGGATCAATGCGCATTCTTTTGGAGTTAATCTTCTTATAGAACCTTCTTTGTAGGAATTGTTATATCTGACTAAAGCCTCTGCTCCATCTTTGTAGTACCTTGCTGAAATTGTTGTTGAAGGTTCATTTTTATTTAGAAATTGCCATCCAAACCCAACTTTTCTTTTTTTGTTCTTTTTTTCTCTTCTAATAAAACCATCAATTAGTCTCTGGGAGTAAAAGTATTTTTTATCTACTTTGTTTTTTGGAATCAGAATATCTTTAAGTCCGACCCACTTTTTTAGTTTTTCTTCTTTTCCTGAATGAGTTTTTTTTGGAAAAGAAAATCTGTACTTTGGTTTATGACCTATTATAAAAATTCTATTCCTCTTTTGAGGAACTCCATAATCTGCAGTATTTACTCTGTACAATTCTACATTATATTTTATCTTCCCTTTTTCCTTTATGTTCTCAAATTCCTTTAAGATTATATCAATTACGTTCTCGTCATTTTCATTTTTCATAGACAAAATACCACGAACATTTTCCATAACAAAAAAATCTGGGTTGAGTTCTTTTACTAATCTTATATATTCCATAAATAAAGAATTTCTGGGATCATTTGGTTGCCTCTTCCCAGCCATAGAAAACCCTTGACAAGGGGGACCTCCAACAATTACATGGATTTTTTTATTATCTGTTAATCTTCTTATTTCTTTCCCCGTAACATTTTTAATATCCTTGTTAAGTATTTTTGAGTTCGGATGATTTTTCTGAAAAGTTTTTAATGCACCTTCAAAAAAATCAATTCCAATTAACACATTAAAATTTTCTTTAGAAAAACCAGTGCTAAGCCCAGAACAGCCACTAAAAATATCTATGACATTAAACCTCCTTTTCATAAATAAACATATACTTTAGGGTTTATAAATTTCCTGGTTTTATTGTATGTTCCCAAATCCTCACGACTTTCCATTCAGAACTTTTGTAATTTAGAGTTATTTCCTTATCACGCCTACAATTTTCATTTATCTTTTTCCCCCAAAATGCTTTATTTGTTTTAGGCAGCCTGAAACATTTTGGGCATTTGTGCCAAAAACAACCATCAATAAAAACAACAATCTTTTTTTTGTAATGAATAAAGTCAGGTTTTCCGTATTCATTTGGCTGATAAACAAAACCTCTTTTCTCAAAATAATTTTTTAATTTTAATTCAGGTTTTGTATCTCTCCCACGTATCCTTGACATATTATAACTTCTCTTTTCTTTAGAATGAACATCAACCATAAAATATCAAAGAATAACTTTCTTAAAAAGACTTTGTAGAGCAACTTCTACTTAAACAACAAAACTAAAACTCTCTTCTATTGAATTTCCAGCATCATCTAAGATATTGATTGTTAAGTTGTGCTCACCAGTTCTAAAACTCTTTTTAACTTCACAGATTCCATCTCTCAATCTTGAACATATCTTTGTTTCTCTTGGTCTTGAATCACTCCAATTAATATAACTTATTTCATTAAAGTTCTGTTCTGTTACATTAAATGTGAAATAGATATATTTGTAATATCTACCCTCTCCTTGTTCCCAGAATGACTCTGGATTGTTTAAGACAGGGGAAGTAGTATCAACCTTTTATAATAACACCCCTTAAAATTTCCTCAAATAACTCTCGCCCTCAAAATCTTCACTTCCTCCAACGGCTTATCATTAGAATCTGTTTCGACTTTTCCAATTTCGTCGACGACATCCATTCCTTCAACTACTTTTCCGAAAACAGCATAGCCGTCATTTCCAGGAGCGTAATTCAAGAAATCATTATCAACAGAATTTATAAAAAACTGGCTTGTTGCAGAATTTTGATCATTTGTTCTTGCCATTGCAATCGTACCTCTATCATTATCTAATCCGTTTTTTGATTCAAGTTTTATAGGAGCACGAGTTTCTTTTTCATTTCCTGCTTCATCAAAACCCCCTCCCTGAATCATGAAACCATCTATAATTCTGTGAAAAACAGTTCCATCGTAATGCCCATCATTTACATAGGTCAAGAAATTCTTTACAGTTATCGGAGCAGCTTTTTCATTTAATTCAATTATAATATTTCCTTTTGTTGTTTCTAGAATTACTTTTTGCGCTTCATTTCCGAATTCATTTTTATATGCCATAAAATAATATCCCCCAATAACAATTACAACAAGAATTATTCCTATTATAAATTTTTTCAAAGTCTTTTTCTTAACAGCAATTTCCATTTACAATTCTTCCAAGTTTAATTTAAGCATACTTTCTTTGTATATTTCTATTCCTTCCAAATGTCTCTCGAAACGATCAATTCTGCTATGACATGACCTAAAGTATTCAGTGTTTAAAGTTGCTTTTGAAGCTTCTCTCAAATAACTGCGAGTTGTTATAATCTTATCATAATCCCAAACACCCGGATGATCTATTTCAAGATCTAAATCTCCAACAACTTTCCAAGCACTCCGTGTAATTTCTTTTGGATTTTTTTTATCTAAAGCTTTTCTAAGTCCTTCGAGATTTAATCTTATTCTTTCTTTTGGTGAAACTTCTTTATGTATCAAACTTTCATACAATCTTTGAATAATTTTCTTAAGCATTTTAATTTTTACGCCCCCGCCAGGAATCGAACCTGGGGGCCCCGAAGGGCTCGGCTCTCTTTGTATTTATTTAATACGCTCAAGGCCGATGCAATACCATTATGCGACGGAGGCATACGAATATTATCAATTAACAAGTTTTAAAGCTTACTATAATAGGATAATAATATTTTTATAATCTCAAATTTTATATAATTAATGGCAACACTGAAAGAAATGTACGACAGAGGAATTTTTCATAAATCTGTTGTTCATTATTTGACAAGAATAATTTCAAAAGCGATTTCTAATGAACCATTAACACGAGAAGATAGAAGAGGTTATTTTACAGCAAAAGAGTATTTGTTTCATCAGGCAGCAAAAGCCTTTAACAATCTCGACCCTGAAAAACACGAGAAAGATATTACACTATGTCTTAGGGAAAGCTTGTCTGCAGGAAAAGCAAGACTTGCAATATAATTTAGTTAAAACTAGAAAGAGCAGACTTAGCACGTCATAAATAATAATTAACCAAACAACGCACTAAGTCCTTCTGCTGCAGCTTCTTTCTTTTCTTCTTTTGGCGCTGCTTTCTTTTCCTCACTTGTAGCAATCGGAGCTGCTGATACAGTAGCCACACTTGCATTCGCCAATTCTTCTTTTATGTTAACGCCCTTCAAACTAGCAATAAGTGATTTCACTTTGCTTTCGTCGACGTGAACACCAGCAGCTGCAACAACACTCTTTACACCAGCCTCGGTAATTTCCTTGCCAAGTTTGTGCAACAATAGCGCTGCGTATATATATTCCATTTAATTTTCCTCTCCAGATTCTGATTTAGTTTCAGGAGTATGATTTGCTTCGCCACTCTGTGGCTCAGGATTATCTTTTGAATTATTTTCTATTTCTTGTGAATTAAATTTACTATTATCAGAAGTTTCTTTTTTATTAACCCCTTCACTTCCTTCTGAAGCGACAGCTTCAGTTATTTTTCTCAAAGCTTTCTCTTCTCTTCCAACTTTTTGTATAATTAATTTGATTGTGTCTTCGCAATAATAACCAACCTCAACAGTAAATGACAATGCTTTTCTAAATGAAATTTTCAATTCATTTAATGTTTCTTCTCTATCGACCTTAATTTCTAAATATAATTTTTTATCTTTAGTATCAAACGCAACTAATGGTTCAAAACCAACTAAAAAAGGTTTAATGTCTAACTTTGCCATAACATCAGCTGCAGGCCCAGAAATTTTCTCGCCATTTTTCACAATAATTTTTGTTTCTTTAATATTAATCTTGCCCTTATCAATCATAATTGCAATTCCTAACGCACCAAGTTCTGAAACAGCAGGTCCAGGAATTAAATCAGTAGGTCCAGCTTGAACTTCAATGTCAGAAGGAGCAATTTGTCCTTTCTTCGCCTTCGCAGGTGAACGAGCATCAATTAAATCTGAAGCAAGTTCAAACGCATCCAAATCAGAAAACAAAATCGCAGTATCTTCTTTTAACTGTTCTTTTAATTTAACAATATCTTCATCATTAACAGCATCTATTGCCCTGAGAATAATATTTTTCTTGGGAACTTTTACAATCGCCTTGCCTCTCAATTTTTTAGTTATTTCTTGAAATTGCGACGCGGGTAAATTTTTTATTGATGCAATCATAATTGTTTTTTTAGTGCCGGCTAATTCAGATAATTCTTCAACAGCCTTAAGTTTCTTTTTCGGAATTGGCTTCTCACGGTGAATTGATTTTTGTTCAGTCATTTTATTTCAATCTTGATTGGTTTAGTCATAGTGAATTTTATTTCAACATTTTTAATATTCTCCTTATTTCTCGGCAAATTTTTCAAAGTATTATTATAAATTGCAATTGCATTATCAACAATTTCTTTATCAGCCATGCTTTCCTTTCCAACTGGAACTTTTATACTAGCTTCCTTTGTTCTTATTTTTACTGAACTATTAATTTTTGTAAGAATATTTTCAATTAATTTATCGTCGGGGTTTATCAAAATTCCAAGTTGTGGAGAGGGCATCTTGCCGCTTGGTCCTAAGGCCTTACCAAAAGTTGTCGCTACGGCTGGCATCAAATTTGCCTGCGCAATAAAAAAATCAAACCTTTTCGCCAGCCTTTTCAATTCATTTTTATTAGAATATTTCTTAAACTCTTCCTTAGTAATTGTTTCAACATTCTTATTTTTCACCTCGAAAAAACCACAAACTTTCTTATCCTTAATTTTATGCGGCAGAGAAATAACTAAATTTATTGCATTCTTTTTAACATCAAATTTTTGCAAATTAATAATAAAATCAACTGTCTGGTCAAACTTTCGTTTTTTAGAATCCTTTCTAAGCTGAGCTAAAGCTTTTTCTAATTGTGAATTCAAATCAACATTTTCTGCCATGTTATGACCTACTACTTTATACGCCATCAATCAAGAAATTAACTGACAACGATGTAGTTAACGGTAAACTTCTTTGTAGAAAACCATTTATAAGTCTTTCGTTACAACAATCCTTAAAAGTATTTGTGATATAAATTTATATGTCTTTAGAAGAGAATTTTCAAACAATAAAAGAATTGGGTAGAGATGTATACACTTCTTCAAAAAAAAGATTAAGCGATGTAGTTAAATTCTCAATTGCTGCGCCAACATATTATAGAAATAGGGGGGATAATCTGGAGGGCTTTTTTGATAAAGAGCTATTTGCAATGTTGGGAACTCTTGGGGGCACGGCATTGGGGGTTGTAGCGTCATTACCTTTCTCAATTTACACTTCCTATACTGATGGTAATCCAGGCATGGTAATTAAAGTGTCTTTAATTCCAACAATAATTTCTTTTACAACAAATCAAATATCTGCATTTTATGAAACTTTTAGAGCCAAAAAACAAAAAGTCTTAGAAAGACAAAACTTAATAGATGAAGTAGAAAGATATATGAAAGAATGACACAATCCTTAAAAACTTCTTTTATATTTTCCCATAATGGAACTCGTCGCACTTTTATCACAGGACAACGGAACATGGGCGCAGGTATCAGGATTAATGAAGCAGGGAGAATGGGAAAAAGTAATTCTTTTCGGAAACGATTTCGCAAAAGATAATTTTACAATACCTCCAACAAGTAAGAATGTAGAATTCATTAAAGCCACATTAAATCAAAGACTCAAAGATCTTCGTGATGAATTCTTACAAAAGCTAAAAGGAAAAATTAACGGAACAGAAGTGGCTTTATCTATTGCAAGTGGCGACGGTAAAGAACATATGGCTTTAATTTCTGCATTACTTAATTTGCCAGCAGGAATAAGATTCGCAGCACTAACCAAAGACGGGATAATTGATTTATAGAGAATTAATTAAAAAGATAAATTTCTGTAATTAAAACAAAGTAAAAGCCCATATAACCATTATTAGCAATAACAAAAACAAGAAAAAATAAGTTATCCATGAAAAAGTTTTCCTCGCAATTTTTTCATTTCCTGTCAAACCCCAAACAGCCAAGTAAAAAAATCTTCCTCCGTCGAATATTCCTACAGGAAGCATATTAACTAGCGCAACACTAATGCTGGCCAGCAAAATCCACAGCAACAGATTGTAAATAAAAATAGAAAAGCCGCTAATTACTGGCCTGTAATATATTTCTGGTTTTTTAAAAGCAGATAAAAATAAAAATGTCCTCCCTACAATGCCCTTGCCTGTAACTTCTGGATGTTTAATTCCGATTAAACCATTTCCTGTATATTTATTTTCTGCAAGAACAATATTCGTTGATATTTCCTCATCAAATTCATTAATAGTTTTAACAGTTACTTCATCACCTGAAGAATATTTATTTAAAATTGAGGTTAGTTTATCAACACTTGTTATTTTTTCACCATTAATTTCTGTAATCACTCCGGTTAAATTAGCTTTTATTGCAGGAGCATCGTCGTATAATACAATATACTCATCAGTATCATCAAATATTGCTTTTATCCCCACATAACTTTCGCCATTTGCTTCAATGCTCGTTATTTTAGATTCATTATCAATTTTAATTAAATCATTTATTGTAGGGTTGTTTAATTGAATCCCGTTCACCATAGTGATTCCAGAAACTTCAACAAACGAATAAGCATAATCATCAATAACAATTCCTGCAGGCGCAAATGCCGTCACAAAAAACATCCAAAAAACAAAAAAGAAAAATATTGCAGTTAATACATTAGCAAAAGTTCCGGCGCCAAGAACTGCCATTTGCTCAAATTTGCTTGCTTTGTTCATACTTTTTTCATCTTGTTCAACAAACGCTGCTAAAAAAACCGGAAGAAAATAAGGAAAAAATCCGAAACCAGTTGAATTTATTTTTATATTATATCTTCTCATAAAAATTCCATGAAAAAATTCATGTGGAATAGCGACGATAGCAATCATGATAATCCAATAAGTTACATACAATGGAGGCAAAAAATCAATTTTGAAAATCTTTGGGAGATAAGGGATCAATGGCGTAATCGGAGGAACTTTAATTGCTCGAACAACATCTGGCCTAAACAAATAAATTTCAATAATCATCCAAACAAGATACAATCCTCCCAACATCAAAACAAAACCGAGTCCAACCGAGATATAACTTAAAAATCTAAGAGTCTTAGGATATTTTTTCCCAATCCTATCAATCAGCTTCATTCCCCAGCTTGTTCTGTACAATAAAAGCAAACCATCTTTTTTAATATTCTTTTTTCCCCGGTAAAGAAAAAAAGACACAAACAACACAAATATTACTAAGAATATTAAATCATATATCAAAAATTTATCTACCATATAAAGCCTCTTTGTTTTTTATTTTAAATTTTAATTAATGAAGAATTTTATTTTTTCTTCAATGGCCGAAATGCAGTTGAATTGCATTTTCTGCATTTAACTTTGCCTATAAGAACTTTTTTTGGATCAGCGCGTTTTTTAGATTGACATTTCTTGCAAACAAACATATTTTTGAACAACCTATTTTGTGCCTCCAGAATCTTAGCCATCCTTTGCTCCTAAGATTACGCATTTAAAATCTTTGTATTTTAATTCCAATATTTTTGCCATTACAATTTCCTCTTCGCTATTTTAATTCCTTCAATATCCCAATATTCAACTATTACACCTTCTTCTACTTCATCTTTAATTTCATCTGAACAAGGTACATCAAGAGTTTCATAAGATTCTAAATCCATAACACTTACTGTGCTTTCACCCTTACTTAAAACTTGCCCTTTCCTCTTTTCAACTAAAGGCACATCAAGTCTATCATGCCCTGGAATAACAAAAACACGTTTCTTTCCGTCGATAATTCCAACTGCTTCAATTCTGCACTTTGCATGCCCGTGCTTTCCTGTCTTAGAAACATCCATACTTTTTACAGTGCAAGGATTACCTTCAACCATAATATTAGTGCCTGTTCTTGCATCAGTAGCATTAATCATCTTAAAAACCATAACTAACCAAAAAAACGTATATTTATAAACGTTTTTGAAAAATTAATTATATGGAAACAAAAATCCAAAAAGGAGATTTCATTGAAATAGAATTCACTGCCAAATTAAAAGAGGGAGGCATCTTCGATTCAAACATTAAAGAAGATTTAGAAAAATTGCATGCCGGACATTCTCATCCAATAAACACAAAACCACTTATATTCTCCATTGGCAATCACATGTTTGTAGAAGGAATTGACGAATATTTAATTGGAAAAGAAGTTAATAAAACTTACAATATAGAATTATCTCCGGAAAAAGCATTCGGTAAAAGAAATCCAAAATTAATAAAAATAATTCCATTAAGCGCATTCAAAACACAAAAATACCAGCCACAACCAGGCATGACTTTTAACTTTGACGGCCAAATGGCAAAAATACTTTCTGTTTCAGGAGGTAGAATCATAACCGATTTTAACAATCCTTTAGCAGGGAAAGATGTTGTGTATAATATTAACGTTAAGAAAAAAATTGAAAATACTGAAGACAAAGTTAAAGCTCTAAACGATTTCTTATTCCAACAAGAATTTAAATTCAAAATAAATCAAAAAGATAAAAAAATAACCTTTGAATTAGACGAAAAACAAAAACCTCTGCAAAAGTTCCTTGAATTGTTTAATGATAAATTTAAGGAAATTATTGGATATGATATAAATGTTGAGGGTGGCGAGAATAAAGAAGATAAGAGTGAGAAAGTTAAAGTAGAAAAAGAGAATAAGAAAGATGATTAATATTCACCTTGTCAAAAAAGGTGGCCTTTCATTGCGTAAATTAGAGAAAAAATTAAGAAGAGGTTGGTTTAACGATAGAGATGAAAGGATTATTTTATTTCCAGAAAATACTCTTAATCCAAGATTTAAAAGATCAGATTTTGAAGAGTATCTTAGTCAGTTAAATCTTGATGAGAATACTGCCACATTTTTCTCCGTTTTTGTTAGAGAACAAGATCCAGACCCAAACGTTTCTTCAATAAGACTTTTTTTCCAAGGAAATTTAGATCAATATTCTTTCAAAAATAATGGTTATTTACTTCATGGAGGCCTGCCTTTTGAGAATTATGTTAAAAGAATTTCTACTGAATTTGATAATTCTAATTCAGGCACAGGAATGGGAGTGGAGTTTATAGACGACAAATTTGATTTTTCACAAAAGAAAATAACATTTCCAAAAATTACTTTGGAAGGAAGGATAATAGAATTTAGATTATGCAGAGATATAGAATGCGGTTCAACCAATAATCCAGATATAGTTTTATGTTCTGCTTATGGATTAAGAAATTATGAAGAAGCAATAAAAAGATCACTTGAAGATAAAACAGCAATAATTCACGATATAACTCAAGCAAATCCAATAGTTTATCACGCGGGAGATTTCTATCAGTCAAGATATGCAATTAGAAAAGCCAAGGAACTTGGAATAAATCTTTTAATAAAATAATTCTTCATAAAACCTCTCCTTTTTCACAATAATCCTTATAAATACTTTCAATCTTCATAATTTATGGAAGAGGCTTATCGCAGTTTTAGTGATTCTGTAAGTTTTGATTCTGGAGTCAGTAATTTATCAGAAGAAGTTCAAAGTATTGACAGAGAATTAGAAGAGCTATTAAAAAAACAAAACGCAAAAATTAAAGTCATAGGTGTTGGCGGGGGAGGAAATAATTCTTTAAGCAGAATGAGGGAAATTGGGATTAAAGGCGGCGAATTAATAGCAGTTAACACCGACGCACAAGACTTGCTTTACGCAAATGCAGATCAAAAGATTTTGATTGGAAGAGAACTCACACAAGGTTTAGGAGCAGGTTCAAATCCAAAAGTCGGTGAAGAAGCAGCAAGAGAATCAGAATCAGAAATCAAGAAAAAACTTTCTGGAAGCGACATGATTTTCATAACGTGTGGATTAGGCGGTGGAACAGGAACAGGCGCTGCACCAGTTATTGCATCTATTGCAAAAAAACAAGGCGCCTTAACTATCGGCGTAGTAACATTGCCTTTCACAATAGAAGGTAAAAAAAGATTAGAAAATGCAATGGAAGGCCTTGAGAGAATGCAGGCAACAGTTGATACACTCATTGTAATTCCCAACGACAAATTATTGGAATTAGCCCCTGAACTTCCATTGCATACAGCTTTCAAAATCGCAGACGAAATTTTAACAAACGCAGTTAAAGGAACAACAGAACTTGTAACAAGATCTGGATTAGTTAATTTAGATTTCGCTGACATAAAAGCAATAATGGTCGACGGCGGAGTTTCATTAATCGGCATGGGCGAAGCAGACTCGCAAAACCGCGCAATTGAAGCAGTTAGTAAAGCCATTGAAAACCCCCTCTTAGATGTAGATATTTCTGATGCTACAGGTGCTCTTGTAAATATTATCGGAGGGCCAGATATGTCTCTTGACGAATGCAAATCAATTATTGAAACAGTTGGCCAAAAATTATCTCCTGATGCAAAATTAATCTGGGGAGCGCAAATCAGCGACGATATGGAAAAATCAATTAGAGTTTTATTAATAGTAACCGGCGTAAAGTCTGCTCAAATTCTTGGCAAAGGGGATTCTCTTGAAGCTCGAAAACACGCCGAGATTGAAGAAGAATTAGGAATTGAATTTTTTGAATAAAATGAAAGAAGAAGTTTTATATTCTCTTAAAGGAACCGTTTTAGAATACAACGGAGAGTTTCTTATTGCATCTGTTTTACATAAAAACGAAAAAAGAAAGTTAGTCTTCTCAAATACAGAACCATTCAAGTCTGTCGGAATTTTAGGACAAGGAATGAGTTTTGAATATAGAATTTATGATAATAGGGCTTCTGAAGTTGTTCCAATGGAGGCAGATGAAAATAAACCTAAACATTCAACATTGGATACAAAATTATTAGCTGAATTGGGCATTGAGTTTTTTGAATGAATCACAATAATTAATTTAAACTAAATCTTTTGATTTCTTTCATGCGAAATTATTCTTCAGATGAAGTCTTTGAAATTTTAGAAACTTATGAAAAACTAAAAAGCTTAGATTTTTTTCAGGGATTAAATGAAGAAGATACTATTGATAATTTAGAACAAGTTAAAGGATTAGTTCGAGAAATAAAAAAAGCATTACAAGAAATGGAAAAATTCCCACAATTCTTCAAACCACAAGTAGAGTTTTATGAAGAGGTTTTGACATCAATTGAAAAAGGGGCGTCTTCATACTTAAATGAAATAAAAAGCTTACTATCAAGAGGAAAAGGTAATATAAGGTATTCTCCTAATCTTCGAGAAGAAGAGTTAAAGAAGCCAGATGAGCAAGACGACGATCTCCCATTCTAAACAATCCAGAATCTAGTTAACAATCTTTATCAATGAACGAGCGACAGCGAGTGCTATTTTTCACCCCAAAATTTATAAACCATTTTTATCTGAGTTCTAAATCTCAAATGGTTGAAAAAAATATTGCAATCCTTGAAGGGGATGGAATTGGCCCGGAGATTATGAGAGAAGGGCTTAAAGTTCTCGACGCTGTTTCTTCTAAATATGGACATAAATTTAATTTAGTTTATGCGTCATTTGGAGCACAAGCTTGTTTTGATGAAGGTCACCCCTTTCCAGAAAGAACAAGAATTCTTTGCGATGAAACTGATTTTGTTTTAAAAGGCCCAATAGGGGTTGGTCCAGAAGAAACAAAAATACTTAATGCAGCAGGAATAAAATTAGAAAATGATGCCTTGCTTCCATTAAGAGCACAACTAGATACTTTTGCAAATTATAGGCCAGTTTATCTTCCTAAATCTATCGTAGAATTTTCTCCATTAAAACCAGAAATTGTTGGAGAGGGAATTGATATTTTAATGATGAGAGAATTAGTCGGAGGAATTTATTTTGGTGAAAAAGTTGAGGGTGTTGAATTAGGTAAGTTTACAAGAGATAATGCAAGTGACGAATGTCGTTATGACAGAGCTCAAGTTGAGAGATTTGCGCATGTATGTTTTCAAGAAGCAAGAAAAAAAGAAAGTAAATTAACAAATGTTCAAAAACCAAACATTCTAGCAACAGGAAGATTCTGGAATGCCATTTTTGAAGGAACAAAAGATACTGATGGAAGCACTTTAGAAAAAGGAATCAAAGATCAATATCCTGATGTACCTTACAATTCTATGATTGTTGACAATGTTGCTTATCAATTAGTTGTTAATCCAACTCAGTTTAATGGAGTTATGGCCTTAGAAAATATGCAAGGAGACATTCTAACAGATCAAGCGGGAGGACTTCTTGGTTCACTAGGTTTGATGCCTTCTGTATGCTTCAATCCTGAAACAGGAAAAGGTTATTTTGAACCAGCTCACGGTTCTGCCCCAACAATCGCAGGACAAAATGTCGCGAACCCTTATTCAATGATTGGAAGTGTTGCATTTATGTTAGATAAAAGCTTTGGATTAGAACAAGAAGCAAAAAATGTTTGGGATGCTTTGATTAGGGTTTTTGCAAATGGATATAGAACAAGAGAATTATACAAAGGCGATTTGGTGTGGAACAATAGACTTCTTTCAACAAGTGAATTTGGAGATATGGTAAGAGATAATATCTTTCTTAAGTGAATAATTTTATAAACCCTCTATCTCTTTCTAAACTATGGCAATATGGATTAACACAAAATCATTTTTAATGAAATGCAGACGAGTATGGCACTTGCTTAGAAAGCCATCAAAAAAAGAATTCGAATCTGTTGCAAAAGTTTCAGCAATTGGAATTCTACTTATCGGAGCCATTGGATTTTTAATCGCAATAATCATGCAGTTTTTCATAAAATAATGTGTAAGCAACTGACATATGTCGAAGGGCTTACCGAAAATTAGTTCTCACTTCGTTCGAAAATTAATTGTAACTCCAAATCCGCTTTCAGCAGGATTTTCCGTCGAGAAGAATGATAAAAACATATCTCGAAATTTTTGGATTAACAATTTCCTTAAGCGAAAAACTTGACAAAGTCAGTTTTGAGCCATTAATATCACGAGCTTGCGAGTGTTAATGTTTACTTAGAAAGTGGACTTAACAAAATAAGAAAATTTATAAACCCCAAATTTTAAGTACTCTTATCTACTTCTTAAATTATTAGGAGGTAGTCAGAACAGTAGGAAAATAAAATGATATTTATTATTAAAGTCACGACAAACAAAGAAGAGCGGGCTGTCGATATGGTAGCAGAGCGTGCGCAAAAAAAAGAACTCAATGTTTACAGCGTTTCACGTCCTCATGGTTTACGAGGCTATATTCTTTTAGAAGCTGAAGATAGAGAATCTGCAGAAGAAGCAGCATTTAATTTACCATATGTTAAAGGAATAATTGGCAAGACAATTTCTTACGAAGAAGTTAAAGGAATGTTAGAACCATCTATCCAAACAATTAACATAAACGAAGGCGATATTGTAGAAATAATTTCAGAACCATTCAAAAAAGAAAAAGCAAAAGTTTTAAGAATAGACAAACAAAAAGAAGAAGTAACAGTTAGTTTGTTAGGGGCTGTTGTTCCTTTGCCAGTCACAATCAAGCTTGACAATGTTCGAGTTATTCGAAGAGATGAGGCAGAAGCAGCTGAAGAATTAGATAATAAAAATATAACAAATCCAAATCATAGAGGAAGAAAATAAAATGATAATAAAGATTTTAACTGAAGGCGGAAACATGTCTCCAGGCCCAGCTCTAAGTCAGAAATTAGGACCCGCAGGAATAAACATGGGACAGGTGATTTCGAAAGTCAATGACGCGACAAAAAATTTCAAAGGATTAAAAGTCCCTATTGAATTAAATATAAATACTGGAACAAAAGAATTCGAAGTAAAAGTTTTTTCTCCGCCAGTTTCTGAATTATTAAAAAAAGAATTGGGAATTCAAAAAGGTTCTGGATTACAAGAAAAAGAAAAAGTTGCAAATGCTTCTATTGAACAAATAATTTCAATTGCAAAACAAAAAATGCCAAACCTGCTTTGCAAAGATTTGAAGGCAGCTGTTAAAAGCGTCGTCGGAACTTGCGTAAGTTTAGGTGTTTTAATTGAAAATAAATTACCTCAAGAAATTGAAAAAGAAATTGATGACGGAAAATATGACAAAGAAATATTAAAAGAAAAAACAGAAACATCTCCTGAAAAAAGAAAGGAGTTAGATATATTCTTCACTCAGATTAAATCAAAACAAGAAAAGCTTAAGAAAGAAGAAGAGGAAGTTGCGGCTGCTAAAGAGGCTGCGAAAGTTGGTGGAACTGAAACAGAAAAGACAGCGACAGAAAAATCTCCAACAGCAGCGAAGACAGAAGAAAAGAAAGAAGAAAAGAAAAAGTGAATTATTTCTTAGAATATTTTATAAATGGATTGATATTCAAAATATTAAGGGGAAGTAGTATAGCCTGGTTAGTATTTCAGGTTTGGGTGAAGGAAGTCACGAGACTTTTTATTCCCGGCGAGATTCCGAGAGCCTTCCTGAATACCTGACGACCCCGGTTCAAATCCGGGCTTCCCCATTCATGATGAAAAGAAAAGCTTCCGCAATAATTTTTTATGATGCAAAGGGTAACATCTTAATTCAAGATAGAAAAAAAATAAGTAAGTGGGGAGAAGAATATGGATTCTTCGGGGGAAAAATTGAATTAAATGAATCTCCTGAAGAAGCTATAAAGAGAGAAATAAAAGAAGAATTAGGAATTGAAATTAAAGAATTTACTATTTTCAAACATCATTTTTATTCAATTAAAAAGTCAGATCTTGATGTAGAAGTTTTTTGTTTTATCTCGAAAATGCCTGACTTAAAGATTTTAAATGTTCAAGAAGGTGAACTTGCATTTATGAAATATAAAGAAAGTCTAAATTTGAAATTTCTTGATGGAGATAAATTTTTGCTTAATGAATTTGGTAAATTTCTAAATGAAAACACAACATTTTAAAACCCCTATTTCAACTAATAATCATGCCATCGAAATCAAAAAAAACAAAATCAGCAGGAAGATTTGGAGCAAGATATGGAAAAAGAACCAGAGATAAACTTGTTAATGTCGAATCTAAACAAAGAAAAAAACAAATTTGCCCCTTTTGTAAAAAAGTCGGAGCAAAACGCCAAGCAAAGGGAATATGGAATTGTTCAAAATGCAACAAAACCTTCGCTGGAGGCGCGTTTTATTTAGAATAAAAAAGTTTAAATACACAAATAAAAGATTAATAAAATGGTAAACAAAACCACCCAATATTTACTAATATTACATCACAGAAAGAAGTTAACAATTTAACTAAATAGAGCGAGTGCAACGAGCTCCAAATTTTTTTAAATAAAAAATGGCTACCTATAAATGTTTCAAATGCGGAAAGAAAATACTGAGCAACAAACTTGAAAAGCGATTTGTTTGCCCCCATTGCGTCGGCAAAATATTCTTTAAGCCACGAACTCACGTCAAAAAAGTCAAGGCAGTTTAATTAAAATGAAAGAACCTAATCCTGAAACAGAAAAACAAATTCAAGAAATGCAATTTTTAGAACAAAATCTTCAAAATCTTCTAATGCAAAAGCAAGCATTTCAGATAGAAATGACTGAAACCCAATCTGCTTTGAATGAAATAAATACCGCAAAAGACGATGTTTACAAAATTATTGGAAGCTTAATGTTAAAAACCGAGAAAGCAAAACTTAAAGACGAATTAACAAATAAAGAAAAACTTCTTGATTTAAGGCTCAAAACTTTAGAAAAGCAAGAAAGGAATTTTACTCCAAAATTAGAAGAATTAAGAGAAAAAATTATGGATTCTCTCAAATAAACTTTCTTGGAACATAACCAAAAAAATTACGAAATCTTTATAAATCTGATAACTATTATTTTCTTATGGTTTTTGAAAAAATAAAAGAAAGTTTCTCAAGAGCATTGGGCAGTGATGATTATTCAGATGAATATATAGAAATAGATTTGGATCAAGGCAAGGAAGACCATAAGGTTTTAGTAAAATTATTTTTCTTAAAAAACTACGACGATGTAAATGAAATCCTCGCTGCCTTAAGAGAGGGTTATACTATAGCTATGATTGATATAAAAGTTCTAAGACAAAAGGATTCAATTGAATTGAAAAGAGCAATTTCTAAAATCAAGAAAACCGTAGACGCTTTAGAAGGAAATATTGCAGGTTTTGGTGAAAATGTGGTTGTCGCAACCCCAAGTTTTGCTAAGATTCACAAAGAAACACAAAGACCACCGCAAGAAAAAAAGCATAAGTTTGATATGTAAAATGGTTGAAAATTTTGCAGAATATTATCAGAAGAGAATTTTAGAAGAATTGTCTAAATATGGAATTAAACCCATTGAGAGAGATCCTGAGAGAAATCCTAATTCATTAAAAGTGGAAAGAATAGAGCAAGTTTACAAAGATGTTGTTGATTACTTAAATTGGTTGGATGAATTTGAAGATCCTTCAAGACAAGTTCCAAGAAGAGTAATTTCTTTTGCTTAATCCTCAAACTTTCGCAATCCCAAAAACAGCTTTCAACGCTACTATTATTGTTGCAGGCGCAAATAATGTTATCAACGCCCCAAACACAGCCTTAACAAACGTACCTAAACCTATTCCAATTAATGATTGTGTTACAACATCCATTGCAAATTTACTGACAATTACTAATGCAGTTCCTGCGAAAAGAAAAGTCATCGAATCTTTTCCTGAAATCATATAACCTACTATAATACCAAGAATTATTAAAATACCATATATCAATTTATTATTTTCTTGAATAGCTGGGATATTAATTAACGATGCTGACAACCCAATTATAACCGCAATGACAACACCCATAAAAAAGGCCCATGCCCCAAAAGCATTTTCTTGTGATCTAAGTGGCATAATATTTCCTCCCTTATTTAAGATACTTAAAATATTTAAATGTTTTTAATTTTATTTTAAACATATTCTTAAGAATATAAATATTTATAAACCTTAGTAACTGAAAAATGACTACAAATGAAAGCAAAATTATTCAATTTATTGAGTTTTAGTTTGATATCATTAATTTTATTCACTAGCTTAGCAAGTGCGGCGACATTTACAATTTCGCCAAGTACCTTAAGTTTTGATAGTAGTAATTCAAAAACATTTGTTATATCTAATCCTGTGGCAACCCCTTTGAATGTAGCTTTTGACTCAACAATTTCAATTACTGGAGAAGATGGATATACAATAACTTTTGATGTTACTGGAGTTAAAACAGGCATTACTAATACAACTCCAAGCACAATTACAGTTGATCCTCAAACAACAATAGATCTTTCAAAATTCAATTTAGGAGAATCTTATTCTTCTAATTTAGTTATTAATTCTGGAACAGATTCTAAAACCATTAAAATAGAAATAGTTTCAAATGATTTTTGCGAATTCTCAAATGACGGAGATTTAGATTTAACAATTGATGATATAGCTGTAAAGGGCATTAATGGAAAGATTTTTAGCAACGATGACAATGAATGGTTTCCCTTAGATGTTGTTGAAATAGACATCAAAGTTGAAAATAATGGAAACGAAAATGTAAAGAATGTCGAGGTTGAATGGTGCTTATTTGATAATGAAAATAAAAAATGTGTCTTGGATGATAATGAAAACGATTTTAAATTAAACGACGGAGACGATAACACAATAATAGTAAAACTCACAGTTGATTCAGATAAACTTGAAAAAGATGTTACTGATTATACTTTTTTTGCAAGAGCAACAGGTAAAATAGATGGAGGGGATTTAAAAGGAGAAAAATCTTGCGCATCTAATTCAGAAGATGTTGAAGTAATGCTTGAAAGTGATTTTGTTGTTATTGATAATATTCAATTTGATGAACTAAATGAGTGTGGTTCAGAAGCTGTAATTTCTGCAAATGTTTGGAACATCGGGGATTCTGACCAAAATGATGTTGTAGCAAGAGTATTCATAGATGAACTTAAATTTAATAAAGAAGTAGATATTGGGGATATAAATTCTTTTGATAAAGAAAAATTAAGCACTTTAATTGCAATCCCTGCTGATGCAGCTGAAAAAACATATACCCTGCAGTTGTGGGTATTAGATGACAATGGCGATATTTATGAATCTTCAAATAATGATGAAGTAAAATATGATTTCCCATTCGTTGTTAAAGGAAATTGCAAACCGATTATTACTGAAACAGAAACAGAAATTATTTTTGACCCTTTAACTGCAATTCAATCAGGCGGAAAAGCAGGCAAGCAATTAGTACTTCAAGCAAAAATAGCTAATTCAGGAACTGAAAGAAAAGATTTTATCATAAGCGTATTAGGTTTAGATAGTTGGGCAACTATTGAAAGTATTGAACCTTCATCGGTTTCTTTAAACCCAAGCGCAAGTGAAAATATTCTTATAACATTAAATGTTAATAGCGATGTAGAAGGCGATCAAGAATTCACAATTAGTGTTAAATCAGGAAGCCTCACTTCAAAATCAAAAACTATAAAAGTTCCAATAGAAAAATCTTCTGGAGGATTTAAATTTCCCGGAATCACAGGCGGAGTAACAGGAATAATCTCTGGAGATAACTGGTATTTGTGGGGAATCGGAATCTTGAATGTTATCCTCGTAATCATAATCATAATTGTAGCAGTTCGAGTTGCGAGAAGTTAATTTTAAAATGATAAACTATAATTCTTTAAAGAAAGCTGGAAGAAGAAGTTTGGCTTTAGTTGGAAGTTTTGGATTAGCTGGATTGTTAGGAGGATGTGATGATACTCCAGGAGATATAACTCTTTATGAAACAACAATTCAAGGTCCTGTTAGAGTTAAGTTGGTACAAGAAGTTCAATCAGATTTTTTTTTAAATTATAGTGGTATGTTAGATGATTATAGATTAGAAGTTTATGATGCTTTAGGAAAAAAAAGAATAAATTTCGTTTCTCAAGATGATTTAAAGTGGGGAACAAAAATAGTCAGCGACGATGGAACTTCTTATGTTGTAAACAATGGAAAAAGATATATTGAAAAAACAGACGAAGTTTCTCAAGAGAACAAATAATTCTTTTTCATAATTTACTGCTCACTTTCGTTCGCAGATTAACTAATTATTTAATATCACGAGCGACTTTGAAGGAGTTGCAATATTTGTTTTGTTAAGACATAAAACCATCTTTGATAAATCACCTTCAAAAATTTTCTACATCAATCTTCGTCTCACGAAGAAATTCAAACGAAGTGGAATTTCTAAGCCATCAATAACGCGAGTGTTAACGAGCACTATTCTCTCCCAAAACTTTTAAACCCATCCCTCTTTAATTCTTCATGAAAAGATTAATTGATATGTTTCTAAGGTATATTATTCTCATAGCAATAGCAATACCAAACTTTTTCATTTTTTATTTAATATTTACACCATTAACAATCTATCCAGTATTTTTTTTAATAACCTTATTTGCAAACCCAACTCTTAACGGGACAGTAATTTCTTTTAGCAACCAAACAATAGAAATCGTTGGCGCGTGCGTCGCTGGCTCAGCATTTTATCTTTTAACAATACTAAATTTATCAACACCAAATATCAAATTGAAAAAAAGAATTTACATGCTTTTAATTTCATATTTAATCTTCTTAATTATAAATATTTTAAGAATTGTATTATTAAGTTACTTGCTTTATACAGGCTCACCTTATTTTGACATCACCCATAAAATTCTATGGTATTCTTTAAGTACAATCTTTGTTTTAGTAATATGGTTTTCAGAAGTAAAATATTTTAATATTAAATCAATACCAGCATATTCCGACGTCAAATATTTATATAATCAATCATCATTTAGTAATTGGAGGAAAAAATGAGTTTTGTTAGCATAATTCTTGATTTGTTTATTCATTTAGATAAAAATCTTGAAATTATAATGCAGAATTACGGAGTGCTTGTTTATCCGCTTCTTTTTTTGATTGTTTTTCTCGAAACAGGACTTGTTGTAACTCCATTTCTTCCCGGAGATTCCCTTATTTTTGCAGCAGCTACAATTTCTGCAAAAGATTTTCTTAATATTTATCTTCTTTTTATTATTATTTCATTAGCAGCAGTAATAGGTGATGCTTTGAATTATTTTATAGGAAAAACCATTGGAAGAGAAATTGTAAAAAGAAAATATATAAAAGAAGAGTATATAAATAAAACTCAAACTTTTTACGAGAAATATGGCGGAAAGACAATCGTCATTGCAAGATTTATTCCCCTAGTAAGGACATTTGCCCCATTTGTAGCTGGAATAGGTAAAATGAAATATTCTAAATTTTTCTTTTATAATGTGATTGGAGCAATATTGTGGGTTGCCTTATTTTTAATATTAGGCTTTTATTTTGGCAGTATTCCTTTTGTTAAAAATAATTTTTCATTTGTAATTCTTGCAATAATACTTGTTTCAATTGCCCCCCTTTTCATAGAATATTTTAAACATAAAAAAAGAAAATTAAATAGAACCGTATAAGCAACTGACATATATCTTTTTTTTATGTGTAAATTTGTTGCTAATGCAATATTAATCGCTCCGAGCCAGACATTCGTCAAGGCTCTCCGCTAAGAAATTGTTAATCCAAAAATTTCGAGATATGTTTTTATCATTCTTCTCGACGGAAAATCCTGCTGAAAGCGAGCAACTTTGCGAAGGAGAAAACAAAAATAGTGATAACCGAGCAGGATTGTGAGTAGGTTTTGGAGTTACAATTAATTTTCGAGCGTGAAGTAATTTTTCGGTAAGCTGGGACATATGTCATGAACCTACACAAAAAATTAAATAGAACCAACATCATTAAGCATTTCTAACACAAATCTTTCTGTGCCTTCTAAGATTTCACATTCATCAACATTAATATTATAACACGAAGGCCCATATTGTTCTACACTGGTTTTATCTCCGCCACGTATATTAACAAACATATATCTTCCCTGTTCATCACAAGTTGCATTATCATCTCTTATTACTTTTGTTCCAATAGCATTGAGAATCTGATTCATATTCGCTATAGCAATAACTCCTTTGCCCTCGCAGTTAAATTCTCCGCTGTCATTAAGAACCATCATTTCCAATCTATTCATTTCTCCACTAAAAGAAATCTTTTCTAATTTTCTAGGATCTTTTCTTAAATAAACATTATAATCCACAGTTTGTTTAATGGGAACATTGCTATTAGCAGATTCAAAAAATTTATGAATTATAAAAGAAGTATGGTAAAATTTAACATTCCCTTCTTGTAAAACTTCAAATGTAAAATTATTATACTCAAATTCTTTTTGAGACACCTTATAGTTATTAACAAAAACAGCAGAAGCAATAACCACTACCACAAAAACTAAAACCCATGCAAGGACCCTATTCTGTTTTTTTGATTCTTCATTATCTTCATTATTTATATCTTTACTTTCATTTTCACGTCCTTCCTTAAGATAATCATCATCTCCACTTTCTCCATCTAAAATATCTCCACTTTCTTCCTTGGAATAATCATCATTTTCATCTAAAATATTTTCATCCTTTTCTTCCACTTCTTTTTCATCCATCTTTTTAAAAAAATTTACTCCTTTTTAAGTTTTATTATAGTACAACAATTTTAAGACTTTACATCTAATATCTTAAACAAGAATTCATCAACAACCTTAACCATTTCTTCCTGATTTCCTTTCAAATATACACAATTATTATCCTGAATTATCTCATTTGTATCAGATTCCTCAATAATTATAAAATTATCTTCACAATTTTTTATAGGTAAATTATCTTCACACTCTTCCCCCTCTACACATGCAGGGAGGAATCTTAATGCAACAGGTTCAAGGTTTCTTCCTAATTCATATGTTGCATCATTATTTTTTGAAGAATAATAAATTGGTTTACTATAATAATTATTGATTGGTTTTACAGTTGAAACAATATCATTTGTTTCTTTTGGATTATATAAAAAAACAAAATTAATTCCCCCCTTATCTAAAACCCATAGTCCATTAACATTCTCAAAAATGTACCCATTATATTTAACTGCATTGCTAGTTCCTCCACTTCCTCCCCCAAAAGCATAACCAAGAGTACTAAAAAGCATAATAAAAATTAAAATTCCTCCAACTATAAATTGAGTAGTTCTTTTCTTGCTATCTTCTTCACTTTTTGGTTTTAGTCTTCTCATTTAATTTGTAATTTTTAATCATTTAAATATTTTATCAATTTGTTAAGTCAAGTTGCTAACATAACATAAATATGAAACTGCACTCTCAAAAGTCGTCGTGTTATTAACCCCTAATTAATTCTGCGACGGAAGGAGCAGCAAATTATGAATTGGAACAAAATATTATAACATAAATAAAAGTAAAGGAGGTTAGAATTTGTGGTTTACTTAAGATAAAGTTCTCACCATGCCTTAAAAAAAAGAAAAAAAATTAAAAATTAAAAATTAAATTTATCTATGGACCGCTTACTTTAGTCGCAACCCCGCCTGTACCTATTTCATAAACATAAGTGTTTCCTGAAGTAGTATCGATTTCACTAGAACTCTCTGTAAGAGTAGTAGCAGCAGCAGTTGTATCCGCAGCCTCGTAACCAGCAGCAACTAACGCAATTTTACCAGCAGTAAACTTGTCAGGAATTACTTGGATTAAGTATCTGTTTGCTGAAACACCAGTTGCAGCAACCCATGCATCTCCACAAGTACCAGCAGCAACATCTAATGCTGTAGCCGTAGCTGTGTTAATACATGAACCTCCAACAAGAATAGCATTCTTTACTTTCCATCCAGTATCAGTATCCATGAAAACCATACTTCCACCTGAACTAGTGCTTGAAGTAGCATCAGTTAAGTAAAGTTTACCATATGATTCTTCACCATGGTTCTTTATTTCCAAAGTCTTTTGAGAGGAATCAGGTTTAGTCCACAATAGCTCTGTTGCAAGTGCAGAATAAATTATACTTCTATACACATTACTACTTTCAATTTCTTTGAAAGTTGCAGATTCTCCAACAACATCTGTTATTTCAGCTTCTTTTGTTGATGAACTATCCCATCCAATTGTTACATTAAACGCACCACCAGTATTATCTATATTACCTTCTCTATCCTTTTCAAAAATTTGAAGTGTAAATGTAGTAGCGTCTAATTTTGCAACAGTGTTATTGAGATAACCTGGATCAAGATTATTTGATACAGGTGTACTATTTGCATAAGGTAAGTAAATTCTCAAGCCTTCGGCTGAAAATAGCTCATTGAAATTATTATTACTTCCAGTTGCATTAATATATACATCTTCATTATCATCTTCCGCAAAACTTACTACAAAAGAAGCACTTCCAAGATCTATTGTATCACCAGGAGAAGCTATATCCTTAGCTTTCCATGCTCCATCATTCCAATATGAAAAAGTAGTTTTGTTTTTATAGTCTGTGCTTTCTGATATTGAATACTTCATTAAGTAAGATTCTGCTGTTGTTCCATCATTGTATGACAAAATAAATCTATCATCTTCATCAGTAAGTTTTAATTCAGTTTCATTTGTTGTTCTTAATCTATCTGTATCTGATTTACCTGTTCCATTAAATTGAGTTTGGTTACCGTAAATAAGGTTTATATCTGCAACACCATCTTTTAATGGAAAGTCATCTAAGTAGATATATTGGTCACTTTGTGCAAGTTTTATTGATTCTTCTTTTGGAAAAAAAGTTCCAGTATAAGATAATTTCAATGCCGCAAATCCAGGCATAACGTCATATTTAGGATCTACTTCTGTTATGAATGTATCATCTTGTGCTTTCCATTCCAACTGAATCTTTTTAAGAGTAGTTCCTGCATTGTAACCGCTTGTAAGATGGACTTTTAATTTATCAACCTTAACATCATTTAATTCTACTTCTGAGTCAGAAACTATTTTAAGTTTTCCAGAACCAATAGCAAATTCAGCTTGTTTTAAACCTCCTTGGTATTGTTGAGAATCAATTGCTTTAACACCAATATATGCTCCTGAAACTTTTTGAGTTTCTCCAGCAGCTAATGAATTACTTGCAACACCGTTCACAGTAAACCTTGCTGTTGAACTTCCTACAAAATCAAGAGTAACTTCATAAGCTACTCCATTAACAGTTAATGTTGTCGATTCTCCTTCTGCTAATTTTGATGCTGATGCAGCATCAAGCAAGTTAAGTGTTGTTCCATTTGTAATACTTAAAATGTAGTAGTTCTTACCAAGCAGCTTTAAATCTGTTGTTGCTAAATCAGTCCATAATGGTTCATCTGTAAAATCTATTGAATAGTTTAATACATGACCACTATTTGCTACTGTAACACCAATAGTTGGCTCATTTGATTTATATTCACTATTTTCAAACATAGTGATATTTAAGTTTGCCATCTCAATTTTTTGAATATAGTCAAACTCATCATTGTCATCATCAATGTATATACCCTCTGCTAAAAGAGTTGGTAAATCGGAGTCTGTTAAAGCATTAGATTTAACATTTAACAAACTTCTACCTACATGGAATTTTGTTGATGGTTTATCAAACATAAGACTTTCACCAGTAGGCGCACCTGTTGGTACTTTATTAGCTAAATAACTTGAAATACTGTTTGCAGCAGTCATATCGGATGTTTTTGCAGCAGCACCATACACTATTGCAGGTGTCTCTGAAGTAAATCCTGATGGAAAACTTGCAGCAGCTGCGAATCCAACTGAAGAACCAATCATTACAGCACTAGTTAAAATCGCTGTTATTTTTTTATAATTAAACATATTTTTTTAACCTCCTTTCATCTTTATGAAATATTTGTCTTATCAACAAATCCCAGCACAGTCAATCACATAGCATAGGGATAACTATGCTCTCATGTATTCTAATTCCCTATTAGAACACCCGTAACTAGGTAATATACAAAAGTTCAATTTTCTTTAAAAAGCTTTCCCCAATATTTTTGGTTTCACCATAGAATACTCCTGGTATAATGACTTTTATTTATAAAACTTCTGTTACTATTATATCATTAATATATATCCATCCTATATATTATCGAAACATTTATTAACATAGGGTATTTAATTATAACATATATTAAATTTAATATACCATACATAAAATATATAATTTAGATATCTATTTAAATAAAACATATATTAAAAACAAAGGAAAATGAGTTCAAAAACAAGGGAAATTACAATAACTGAATCAAAAGGAGCTTTCTCAATTTTTAAAAAACATGGCACTTCAAAAGAGGATTTTGATTTTTCCGGAATGTTAGCATTAAGACAATTGCTTAGCAACGAAAAAGCCCGTATTTTACATGTCATAAAAAATCAAAAACCAACTTCAATTTATGACTTAGCAAAGAAATTAGGCAGAGGTTTTAAGTCTGTTAATGATGATATTAAATTACTTGATAGATTCGGTTTTATTGAATTAATTGAAGAAAAGACAAAGAATCGTATTCGCCATAAACCAATTGTTATCATTGATTCTGTCACAATTCACTTAAAGATTTAAATGTCCACGTTGATGTTGGGCCCATTACTAACTTAACATTTGCACTCACTTCGTTCGTGAATTGATGGCTCAAATTTGACTTTAACTCACATCTCGACTTTATTATCAATAACAAATTTGTCAAAGTCAAAATGCTCGGTCAGAATTTTGCTTAACTTAATGTTAACGAAGAAATCCAAGTAAAGCAGGATTTCTGAGCAATTATCCTCGCGACTTTGGAGCGAGCAATTGTTATTGGTTTACTCTACATATTAAAAAATGAGTTAAAATTTGTCAAATTTTTAAAGATTTGACTCATAGACTCTAAGATCAATTCCTAATTCATCATTCAATCCAGATGTTGGTCCCTTATAGTTTCTTGTTGTATTTCCTTCAGTAATATTAACAATAATTTCATCATCTGTTTTAATAATTAAATAATAACCTTTTATTGCTCCTCTATCTTGCGAATTCCAACCTTTATTTAACAAATTCCTTAATTCTAACTCTAAAACATCACATGAATTCCTGCCATCATAGCATCTATCTCCTGTTTGACAATTCGAAGCAAGTTGATCAATACTTCTATATTTTGTTTCTGTTCCTATTGCACAATCTGTTGTAAATTGTTTAATTGCTTGAATAAAACTATCCACTTCAAAACTTTCAACTGCCTTGCTGCTTCCTTTTCTCAAAGAAAACGCAACAAAAACCAAAATAATTATCATTACAAGCACAATTATCAAAACAAAACCAACCATTTCTTCCTGTCCCTTTCTTATTCGTTTTAACATTATCTTTTGTCCTCGTATCTTATATTTATTCTCGCAAGCTCGCAAATTTCTAAAACTTCCTCATTAACTACATCTTTTCTGCATAATGAAACAAAATTTGAAATAGGGGGCTTCTTTTTGACATTCTCTGAATAAATTCTCGTTGTCTTGCAATCAGGATAATTCCTATATGAACAAGTTGTTTGACTAGCTTCAGGATAAAGTTTCACTATTTCTATATCCGCCACACCCCAAAACTTGCTATAATCTGAAACCATGTCTCTGAAAACTATAATCTTATCAAAATCAACACAATCAATTTTCGCAGTTCCAAAAGATTCACCACACGAAAACTCAGGCGAATTTGCTATTTTCATTATTAATTTTTCTGCATTTTCTTTTTCAAGATTAGTCGCACTTTCTCTCACTCCGCTCAATTGAACAGCCATAAAAATCAAGCCTATAAGTACAAAAAACAACGTAAGCGCCATTAACATAAACGCCATTTGCTGAATCTTCATCTGTGAGCGTTTATACCTTAGGCTAATTTTTGATACCAATACCAAAGTGTAGGTGCGAGTTTCTTTTTTATCCATTTTTCATCCTTATGATTTCTTTTATTATATTAAATATGATAGCTCCAATAATTCCCAATAATGGAAATGTGGTTTCTAAAAACGTAACATTATCTATTTGAATTACAATTATAAAAATATATATCCAAATCAAAAAATTGATTACATGCCCTGCTATATCAAATAATTCCAACTTCATTTTATTAACAGATAGATTATTCCAACTCCAAGGATGATTACAGTTATCCAAAAAACAATCCAACCGATTATTTCCAAACCCTTATTTTTTGTTTTACTTTTCATTTTACCTCCTTATTATTTTTCAATCACCATAATTTACAATATTCATTATTTTCATTTTTTTCTTCAATATCTTTTGATTTTGGTAAAATCAATTGATTAAGCGATTCAGATATAGTTACACTTTTCGCTGCTACTGATAAAAAATTCAAATCACCTGCTAAATTATTTGTACAACCCCTTTGAGAAACAAACACCGCTTTTTTCCCATAAAGGCTTGCTACCTGCTCTAATCTTTTCATTAATCTTTTAACCTGACATTCATACAAATCTTTGTCAGAAAAAATCGCACCATAAAGCAAATTCCCAAAGTAATAAACTCTATTAGCACCATCTTTTTCAACATAACCTGTTTCAGTAACTTCGTCATAAAAAACATCCACATCACAATTTCCTGAACCAACATTATTAAAACAAATTCTCACGCTGTTTGCAGGACAATCCGGGAAAACATAAAGATTTTCTTGTTGAATATTATTCACATCTATTTTAATTTTGTTAATATCCGTTACAAAACAATAATCTTTTTCGCTGGATGTTAAAACAATAATATCGGCAACTTTAAACGGCGAATTAAATGGCCTGAAAAATAAAAAGAATTTTTTGCCTTCCACTGTTTCATCAGAAAAAACATATTTAGCCTTAAAACTAACTTCCACACTTTCATCAGTCCATTTTCCTAGAGATTTCATCGACGTTGAAATCAACTGATTTCCAAAAACCCCATTTTCATCACAAGAAATATGAATTCGAGTTTCCGACGGTGTTGTCATCGGCGTCGAAGAAGAAGTCTCTACACCAATTTCAAACGGATTTAAAAGAACTCCAATATGTTTCGCAGTTTCAGTATCAATCTGAGTCTGTTTAATCTCAATAAACTTCGTTGAAATATAAATCGCCAATGCGAGTATAAAAATTCCCGCAATTATTGCAAACAACCAACCAAAAGAAATTTGTAAATAACCTTTTTTGTTCATCTCAAAATTGCGTGCTTAGCTTCATTTCGCGCGTTATTAATTTAGTGCTAACTTCAAAATCCAAAAGATTTTTTGTGTAACTAACCTCTATCATTTCGATTATATCTGCTTTTTTTATTAACATTTTATTTATTTTCGCCGAGGCGAACTATTTTTATCCACATGTCAGAGAGGATTTATTTTTTCATTTCAAGCCTTTTCAATAATTACCAGCGGATTTCCTTCATTTTTTTTAAGATAAACCTGAACACCATCACCGTCTTCATTTTCAATACAATAAGGATTATTTGTTTTTGTTATTTCATTAATATCAATGTTCTTTATTTCGACAGCATTCACACCATTACTGGAATACTCTGGATAAAAAAACAAATTTTCCTTTCCATCAAAATAAACTTCCATTGTTTCATAAACATCAGCATTTCCATTTCCTCGTCGGCAATTTGCTGTTCCACACCCATAATCAATAAAACAAACCTGCTTTATTTTTCCCGAAAATTTGTAATCGCCAGGTGTTTCAAAATTTCCTGCAGAACTTCTATACACTTCGTTAACATCTTCTTGCAGCCGATTAATTTCCCCGCGAATCTTAACCCACTCGCTCGTTTCCAAAACTTTCTTAATTGCGTAAAAAGCTAATGCCAAAAAGATTATAATTAAAAAAATTGAGAAAATCATTCCAAACGACAATTGCATTTGACATTTTTTATCAGCTCTTTTCATAAATCTAAGAAATAATCGTGACTTATAAATTTACTCACTCTATAAAAATTAGCACTCGCAGGCTCGTGAATAAATTACCGTTTGGAGTTTACCCCCCAGCTTGCTGCGTCTGTGGGAGTTTCATTTTATAATTATTTCTTATGACTCCAATCACCCAAAAAATTATGATTACAATTACTGCTAATATCGGATAAATAACTCCCCCCCATCCATAGCATATTTCCTCAAACATATCTGCAAACATAATTAGATTTAATAAAATTAAAGAGATAACAAATCCTATTCTTGTGAAATAGTTAGTTGATTTTCTTGAAGATTTATTATAAAATCTTTGCAAGGGAATAATTATTAATAATTGAGTTATAAATAAGATAAGATAAAATATTGGCTCACCTTTGCACTTTGGTATTGGAGAGAATGCGAGTAAAATTGTTAAAATTGAAATGATAAATAAAATATATTCTACAATCTTAAGTTTTTTATCATCCATTAATAAAAATGGGTTAAATGGTATATAAATATATTCTAAATTATCGTTTGGAGTTTACCCCGCAGCTTGTTGCGTGTGGGAGTTTCATTTTAAACTCACTGCAGATAAGAGAAGTTTATACCTTAAAGTAATTATCCAAATTTTTCTCTGACGAAGTCGGGAAAAATTCTATTAATCTGTGAACGAAGCGACCAAACCATTGATTATAATTTTTATCCACTATTAACAACATTCGCAAAAGGCCTCGCCACAATACTGCAAGCATTCGGCAACGGCTGGTTTCCAAATTCATCCATACACTTAATGAAGTAATTAATATTTACATTCCACTCAACATAATGCTGGTCATCATTCTCACCGCTAATTGTCAATCGTGTTCCGTCGGCAAATAAATAATTGCACGTGTCTCTGCTATAAACACATTCTGCTGGCTCATTTGTAAGAATTCTCAAATGATTTTCTGAATCATGATAAATTCTCGTTATGATTGGCGCTTCGTTGTCTGATTCAACTGTAAATGAAATTTCGTCAGTGTCGGTGTTTCCTCCAAGGTCAACACACTTAACAAAATACTGATAATCTCCTTCTGGCAAAAACAATGGCTGGCTATGTTCATGGCTATCATAATTCCTATCTGTATTAAACAAAGTATAATCATCGTCGTCTCCTGTAGTAGAAAAATAACAATTAGAAGCTCCTTCATTAAATCCTGCAGATGTAGCCGCTTCTAAATTCACTTCAACAACATTTGTAGAATCCCGGATTGTTCCATTAGGCGAAACACCGTCGATAACAAGTGGCTGTGTTCCCATTATTGTAAATTCATGGCTTTGCGTATTTGGATTTCTGTCTTCTATTGGTTTGCCTGGCAAGTCCAAACATCTGAAATAATAAATATTCTCTTCCCTATTTCTTATTCCTGTTAATATACTTGAACATCTATACAACATTTGCGCATTCATTTCAAACACATTGTTGCTGCAAGACATCTGGTTTTCCATTTCAGGATAATCTTGATCAAGCCTGCTCCATCTGCAGTCAGCAGGCTCATTTACATAAAGTGAAATATTTACTGAAGTTGTATTAAATGCAACCGGCATATTGTTAAGCAAGTTTGTATTAACAATTAACGGCGGAGTTGTATCTGGTCCTTTGTCAACACAGAACTGGAACACAAACTCACCTTCATTTGGATTTCCGTTTGCATCTTCACATGCAACATACAATTCATATTCCTCGTTGTTATTAATATTTAATTCTCCTTCTTCTGTTGCGCCAGGTCCAGGCAGGCTTAATGTTTGAGTATGGTTCCTCAACAATAAACTACTTCCTCCAAAATAAAATCTCATATCTTCAAATGGTTTTCGCCCTCCAACACCCTCGCTGTCTAAATAATCCAGTTTGCATTTCGCAGGCTCATTTACAGTAACACCAAAACTAAATGGCGTAAACGCCTTAATACATTTACTCTCTGTCTGGCTTGATTTAATAAAAGTTCCTCTGTCTGGAGGATTTTTTGTATTATCAGGTTCATAATTGTAATCAGGAAGCAATGCACCTTCCCAAGGCCTTACTTCTGGTGAATCAACATCTTTACGATTAATCCAAACACACTCCTCATCTTCTGTTCCAGCATTTACAATTTCACATCCTTGTCCTAAACTTCGGCACTGATATTCACTGCAAGGCAAAATTCCCTGCTTATTACATTCATCACATTTTTCTCCACGAGCTTGTGAGTCCCAAGGTAGGCATTCAAATCTAACAATTTCTGTTTTCTCTTTTTTATTCATTAATAAGAAAATCGCGATAGCAACGGCGCCGCCAATTAAGAAACTTCCAAGCCCTCCAACCCCAAACATTGTATTTGCTAATCTGCCAACAAAAAACCCTGCACCTATCGCAGCACCCGCAGCATTTCTTGTTGCCTGATTATCTGTTAAAAAATAAGCAGCTCCATACGCAATTCCTCCTGCAGTTATTCCCCATGCAGCACTTGAAACCAAAGAATCCATTGCTCCAGCATTTGATAATGCACCTTCTCCTCCACCATATTCATAAACATCTCCAATTCCTCCCCACAAACCTTTTCCTTGCGACGCTCTGTTAAGAGCACTAGATTTAATCTTCCCATTATCTAATAAATTATTAGCATTCAAATCATCGGTAATATCTGTATCCACACCATTAATATTAGAAAAATATCTCGTTTGTCCATCTACTAATTTTTCTCCGACGGATGATATTTTTTGATTATTTAATATAATTGGTTTTCTAAATGTTTTTGTAGCACTATATTCTTTATTTAAATCAGTTGCTCTTGGAGCAAGAAGTTGCGCGGCTTTTTCTCCTGTTCCACTTGGAACTGGGTTGGGAGTATTTGAAGGTTTTAACCAAGCAGGAAGAAAATCATAAATAGTTTTTACTGCACCTCCAGTGGCTGCTGCTTGTTGTGTAGTTGTTGCAACATCCCCTACATCAGCCCCACTAACAACCCCCACACTACTAATTAAATAAGCAAAAGCAAAAGTCGCAACTATCAAAATTAAAATTTCACTCGACGCAATAAATCTTTTTCCTCTTTTATTCATTTTGTTTTTTGTTTAAGTTTTTTTTAATTATTGATTTCTCAGGAAATATTGTTGTTTGATATCCACAATTAACACATTTCCATAATCCAGCATTTGGCACTATCATTACTATTTCTTCGCTTTCGCATCTTGGGCAAAATTTTATATTGTCTCTTAAGTTTTTGATTCTCATTTTATTCTTTTAATTTGCGCGCTCATTTCATTCGCGCGTTTGATTTAATTTTAATCTTAAATTTTAATGTAATGTGTTGTTCATCAATGCTATTCATTTTTATCCTCTAAGTTTTTTCTTTTTTGATTGGCATCTTTTATATATAGATTATATTTTAACATATTTTACTTCTTTTTTGATATAGTTAAGTTCAGGTTTTAAATCACTCTCAATAACTAAATCCACTTTTCTCTTTGTAATTTTTTCGAGTAAATAAAACACTTTCATATAATTGTCAAACGTTAAATCATCAAACTCTATTAATATATCCACATCACTATTTTTTTTCTGTTTATTTTTTAAAAAAGAACCAAATAATCCAATTTTATTTACACCACTTATTTTCAATGCATCTTTCTCACTCTTTATTTTTTTTATTATTTGACTTTTTGTTACCATTTTATTTCTCTTTTATTCATCATCTTAATCCTTAACTCTTTCACTCGAAACTCTATATCCAGTATTATAACCTTGAACTCCAATAAAGTTCTTTTTATTTCCGCAGTCGCCAATTGCAGTGCACAAATTATTTTGCTCCAATTCCCAATCATCTTCTAAGCACTCGCAATTCTCTTTACATTCCCAATCACTAAATGTTCCCTTTTCATATTTGACAATACATTCTTTATTTGCTAAAGTACACATTGACTGCGCGTCTCCTTCTTCCCAATAATTAAACCCGGGCGCAATCAACGGCAGACACGCTCCGTTTGTATCTTCTTCTGTTTCAATTCTTCTGTTTGCTTCATCTAAAGGATCATTAATTGCACCGCCTGTAATTGGCGAAGCAGCGAATGGCGGAGTTTCAGCATTAAATATCGCGTCTCTTACAGCAACATCTGAAGGAGCTTCTTGTCTTTCTGCAGCAAGCTCAATTCCAGGAAACCATTGACAATCCCGTTTATCAATATTCTCACAATCTATTCTGCTAGTTTGGCTAAAACAATCTTGCCACATGTTTGCTCTGCACGCTGCAACTTTGAAATCATTAACTGATGATTGCAAACAAACTTCCTGCCTAAAATCAGCGCACGGCTCAACAGTAACATCTCCATTATAACATAACATTCTAAAATGTCTTGAACCTGGAAGTGACTTATCAATTCCTTTTGAGTCAGCACACCATGTCTCGCCATGCTGGTAATTTTCTCCTTCGAAATCACAACTCAAATCTCGACAAACATAATCTCCATAATTCGGACGAACATCATCGCCTTCTCCTCTGTTGTATGTCTTGCAAGTGCTTCCTAAAAAATAATCGCAATTCCCGCAAGTCGCAGACGCACTTCCAACATTAGCAGAACCAGCACCGCAGCTTTCAGATGCAGGAACTATCTTGCTCCAATAAACCTGATCATCATATCTGCTGGCGTCATAAATATTTGCCAAGTTCCCGCAAGTGTCTGTGAAATAAACTTCATCTCTTCCTTCAACACAAGTTGTTGTCGGCGACGGCCCGCAATTTGTTCCTAATGTTTCATCTGAACATAAAAAATCTGGATGAAAAGTAACAATTGATTCTTCGTCAACACTATCAGTTCCTTTCAAATCAATGCAGTCTTTTTGCGTCGTGAATTTACAAAGCTTCTCAAATTCAAATTCATAAACACACGCACCTTTAACATCAGACGTTACAGATGCAATACATTCAACTTCACTGGTTATGTCGCTTCTAAAATCAGTTTCTAATCCATAATTCGCAGATAATTTTTTGCATCTTTGTTGTGTTACAAAAGCTGCTTGATCATTTAAAGCGCAACAACCCAAATTACATTGCGGCGGCGTATCTCCATTATCTTCAATCCAAACACCGCCATTATTATTACAAACTCTTTCCGGCGTATTCTTACTGCAAGTTCCTTGAATAGAATCAACACAATATCCTAAATCACAATAAGAAGCAGCACTGCAAGAAGTTGGAAGATTCCTAAAAGCACTTCCTGTCACAGAATCAATTGAAGTATCACAGCTATCCAATGGCGCGTTCTGACACCAAGCTCCACTCTTCAGTTTTTCGCAACAATAAGAAACTTCTTGCGAAGCAACTAAATTAACACTAAATAGCGTCGCTGCTAAAATAAAGAAAACCAACACAAATATTAAACCTTTTTTCATCTTAGTTTTTTATTAAATTCCTCCAATGAATTAATATTGATACTATTAAACCAAAAGCAGAAACTATTATCTGAGAAATGTTGAAACAAGCAGTATTTATTAAACTCACCGTTAATAAAAACAGAATTACAAAGTTTAGTGCATTTCCAAACCATGTTAACAATTCATCCTCCATTCCATTTTAAATCAATGTTTTAATTATCTCCATTATTAATAATATCATTGCTGCAATTCCTAATGCCCATAATATTCCATCCAATATTTTTTTAGTCCTCTTTTTCATTTAAAATTGGACGCTTCGCGTCATTAATTTATTGTTAATTCTTAAATTCTGAAAATAATTTGTTCTACTAACTGCAATCATACTCACCCACTTTTTGTTCATCTCTTTTATTATCATTTTTTTTAAAACTCGCCGAGGCGAGCAAATTTTTAAGCTCCTATTCCATATCCAGGCGGCCAAGCCATACTTCTCGACGCAAACTGAAATATTCCTTTTTTATCTCTATTTGACAAAATATAAATTGTAGTGCCGTCTGTTTGTTTATACTTTTCAACTTTTAAATCAGGATAAATATTCATATATATTGTTGTTTCAGCGCCGCCCAATTCTGTTTCATATCCTAATATACTTGTAGCAATTCCGACATGTTCATAAAGATTATTATCTAAGATTATCTTTAATCCATCAATAGTATTCGAAGCACCATCTTTGCTGATTGTTAAATCCCTATTAAACTGAATAAAAATTCTTTGAGGCAGCAGCTCTGCAGTTGTCTGTCCGTTTGTAATACTAATTGCATAACCCTGCTTTTCATATTCGCTTTTTAATGCATTAAAACAAGACTGCTCTTTTTCTCTGATACCTTTCACAATTTCTTCTTCAACATGTTTATACAAAACAGGTTGTTGCATAACACACTTTTCATAATAAGCTTCAGCATAACAAAGATACTCAACTTTATTTCCTCCATACATAAAAAAATGCTCTGGCTCTAAACTTCCGCCCTGCATTGAAATATTTGCTACAACACTATCAACAGTTTTTTCAAGACAATTTCTAATAAAACCTTCTGGACTAACCGAGGGCGTTCCTCCAACAATGCCCTTAATCTGTGGCCAATAAACATAAATTAAAATCGCCGCAACTACAACAATAATCGCCACTATAACAAATATAGTTACTTGCGAGCGTTTTGACTTTAGACATAAATTTTTATCCATAACTGAAGTCGGGACGCGAGTTCCCCTATTTCTCATCTCCCTTTTTTTTTGCATATTCATCTTAAGATATTTGAATTTATAAACTTTTTATTTCAGCCTTTTTTTATGAACGGCCACATATCTTCGAATAAAGTATTTAACGAATTCATCTTCAGATTTTTTTAATACTTTGTAGTAAGATTTTCTCTTTTTGTATTCTATAATTAACATTGGATAATTTTTATGCCATAGGATATAATTCATAATTAACCTCCCTATTCTTCCATTGCCGTCGCCGAAAGGATGAATTTTCTCAAATCTATAATGCGCCCTTGCAGATAATTCAACAGGATTTATTTTTTGATTTTTTTTGTCGTTTATATGATTAATTAAGTCATTCATTAAACTTTTAACATCCTGCCAGTCAGGAGCAAGATAATCTCCAACTTTTACTAAATAATCCCTATAAATTCCAGATATATCAGATTTTGTCTGCCCGAAAATTTCTTTATGCCACATTAAAATTAAATTATTTGTTATTTTCTCTTTCTTTTCAAGCATTTCAAGAAAGACTTTCGCGTGGGCTTCAGTTTCTTTTACATCTCTTAATGGCTTATTCGGAGAAATCTTATCATGAATAATTTCTCTCGCCTCCTCCAAAGTTATTGTTGAGCCTTCTATAGCGTTTGAGTTATACGTAAAAGCAATCGCAATATCTTCTTTTAATTTCTCCTTTATTGATTGAGGATATTTCTTCCATTCTTCCTGAAAATGTTTTTTTATGAGCTCAAGTTTTTTGTTTATATCTTTTTCAACTTCCTTGCTGAATTGAAATTTAATCTTTTCTATGTCTTTCGGAATTTCTTTTCCAAGATATCTTTCCTTCGATTTGACTTTGTCTTTTTCTCTGTACGAATGCCTCAAGTAGTAATATTCTTCATTTCCTTTTTTTCTTTTAACAACTTTCATAAATATATTACCCCTACAAACTATTTAAATATTGTGTTTATTGAAATAATGTGGGGGCAAGGGGAATCAAAACTCCCCGCTCGGACTAACCTGAATAGCACATTCTCCATTAACATTTCCGAAAATGTCCTCACATTTAATATAATAAACAAGCCCTTCTGTCCATGGCGCATGATGCACGACATCCAAAACATTTGTCATGCTATGAATATTTTTTCCTTCTGCACCTTCATCATCAATATTAAAATTACAATTATTATTTGAATAATAACATTTAGCTTCTTCGTTAGTAATTATTTCTAAACCGCTTCGATGCAATACTCTCACAACTTGCGGCGGCTCGGAATCAACTCTAATTGAAAAATTCGTTTCATTATAAGCAGCATTGCCAACAGTATCGACGCACATAAAATAAAGTTTGTGCTGTCCCTGCGTATATTGCAAACCGGTTTGTCTGTGAGAATCAGCCAACGAATGTTGGAATCTGACCATTCCATTTTCAAAACCTCTCTGGCTCAATGAACATTGCGCAACACCATTATCAACTCCGCCCGAAGTTGTTATCTCTGCATCAATTAAAATTATTGGTTCAAATCCCCGCACAATTTCACCTTGAGGCGAAACAGAATCAATCGACAAAGCATTTTCAGTCACAATCAATTTATATTCATAACCGCTCATTGTGTTTCTTGTTCCTTCCAATATATTGTCTTCGTCATCAAGCCACGGCTGATCTTTACATTTAAACCAAAAAGTATTTTCTCCACGAGTTAAATTTTCTATTCTTCCAAAACAAGGGTAGCCTCCTGCAGTAACTTCATCAGCATAATGAGAACAGCTTAAATTATAATACATTTCTTCGTATGGCAAATTTTCATAATCAAAATTACATTCAGCAGGCTCATTCAAATTCATTATAAGATTTACATTTGTTACATTCATTCTTAACGACGCTCCATTCACCGGATAAACAGATTCAACTCGCGGAGCAGTCAAGTCAGGCCCGCTCTCAACACACAAATCAACTAAGTAAGATCTAGTATTTTGATTACCCTGTATGTCTTGGCATTTGAAATATAATTTTTTTGCTCCAATCATTTCTATAATATCTCCTTCCAAGTCTCTTACATCCAAACTATCTAAACTCGGCATTTGAATTTCAAAAGTATGATTAAAGCCATACTTAGTATCTATATTACTAAATTCCATTTCGTCATAAGTCATATCTGAAGAAATTCCATATTTGCATTTTGCAACCTCGTCAGTATCTAAATCAAATTCGACAAAAGTAAACTCTGGGATACAACCACCATTTTCTTGTCTAATATCAACTCTTTCATTTACAATTTCATTTTCAAACTTGTATCCTGTTTCAACACTTCCCGCGCTAATAATAGGGGGCGTAACATCGTCGGGATTTATTTCTTCACAACGCGCAAATTTCGAATCTTCATTTACTAAAATACACGCTTGCCCTAATGATGCACATCTATATTCTGTGCATGGAAATAAATCATTGTCATTACACTCATCACAATTATCTCCGCCAGCAGGCGCTTCCCATGAATTACATTTAAACTCAACATATATTTTCTTAATATCTCCCCACCCCAAAATCTTAGCGATTGCCACAATAATTACTACAACAATAATTGCCCAAATAAAAGCAGTAAATGCAACTTGCAATCCTGTTACAAATGCACTTGTACCACCGCTCCAAAAAGTAGTGGCTCCAAGTAATCCAGAAACTCCACCAGCCAACATTCCCCCGACAACAGCTGCCACTGCTGCATCTCCCTGCAAACCAAAAAACTTAACAGCCATAAATCCAACTGTTGCACCAATTCCAAGTCCGCTTAATGCTCCAAGAAAACTCAAACCTTGCGACGCTGCAGCCGGTGCTATCTGTCCAGGTGCAACTTGCGCAGAATATGTTGTTCCAGCCCACCCGAATGAATTTGCAGTATAAACCATTGGAGCATTTGCTGCAGCACTTCCTGCTGTTCCGGCTCCAGCTCCAAGAAAACCAATAACTTTTCCAACAATTCCAATTGCTCCGGCATAAGTTCCAATTTGTCTTAACAAAGCAAGAGTTTGATTTCTATAAAGTTCCTCGTCGCTGCCTTCAAAATTTAAAGGAATACCCGACGCATTTATTATATCACTTAAATTAGGAGCAATAGCATGTTGTCCTGGAACAGGAATATAATATTGACTTATTTTTTCAATATAAGCTTGAGTTAATCTTGGTGATTTTTTAATTTGATAATTCTCACTCAACTCGCCAACATAATTAACACTCGCACCACAATCTCCAATTGACATACACAAATCATTCATCTTGTCTGCAAAACCAGCTTTTGTACAATCTTCATTCGCAACCCATTTCCAACTTCCAGTAATTGTCTTTTGTTTAATCGCAGTGCAAGTCCGGCTTGCAATTGAACACAATTCGTCAGAGAGCGTTCTTTCCTCTGCATTTAAATCAAAACCGCGGGGATATCGCGGAACACAAATATCAAATTTAAATTTATCTGCAGCGTCTATATTTTTAACAAAACAATCCACATTTGAATTGCACTGTTCAATCATTTTATTAATTGATTCTTGTCTTGCCGCATCTTCTTCTTCGCCGCTGTCACCTTCAGTTTCCTGGAAATTATAATTTAAACACTCTATTGCTTCATTTACTTTGCATGTCGCAATTGAAAAATCATTTCCTGATTCATCATTAATAATACTTTCAGCACAAATTTGCCCTCGATAATCCGCGCACGGTTCAACCCGAACTTCGCCGTCAATGCAAATTCTTTTCCAATGCCTGCTTCCTGGCGTGTCTTTTCCATTACCAATCGCACCATCATATACACACCAACTTTCATGATTTAATCTCGGAACATCTCCTGTTTCTTCGCTTGCAGGACAATTTAAATCCTTGCAAATATTTCCTCCTTCAGATTCACCGCAAAAACTTCCTAAATACCGATTGCAATTCCCGCAGGTTGATGAGCCAGAATTACCATTAATAGAATCACTACCGCAGCTGTTTTCTTTAGAAACTATATCGTTCCAATATGAAACTGTTGCAGAATCACTCTCGTCAAAAACCATATCAGCGTCATAAATATTTGCAATATTGTTGCACGAATCAACAAAATAAATTTCATCTCTTCCTTCAACACAGGTTGTTTGTTCAGTTGGCATACATGTTGTATTCAATATTTGATCAGTGCATAATTTGTTTGGAGCAAGACTCCCGCCATTTTGTGTGCATTGCCCTCCGGTCATAAAAGAACATCCTTTGCCTCCGTCATTTCTAAAGAATACGCATGCGCCCCGAACTAATTTCTGAACTTCAGCAATGCACTCATATTCTGTTTTTATTTCTGAATTAAATGGGTCTCCTTCATACGCATCTCCTGCCCTGAAATTACATGCCTGTCTTGTTTCAAAAAATGCATTGCCATCAAGAATACAGCAGCCTTTAACACAAGGATTATCTGCAATATTTAAATCAACGCAGCTTTTATCATTTTCAGAATCTCCAACAAACCTTACATTTTCTCCAGAACATTTTCTTTGCGTGGACATTGGTGTGCATGTTCCAAAATCGTCGTCGATACAACAACCTAAATTACATTCACTAGTCGCTTCACAACTCGTTGATAAATATGGCACCGCACAAATTTCATCTATTTCTGTGTTTACTGTCATTTGGCATGTCGCGCCTTCGTTTGTTAAAGGACAGCAATAAGATGCTATCTCGCCGGTTAATTCCAAATTGGTTCCAACACACCGATTATCAAATTCACATGCTTGAGGATAAATATTTATTCCAGAATCACACCTATATATTTCACTTGCATTAACATTTTGACAAGCTACACCGCCGATAGTACAACAATTATCTTGAGAACTCTGCGCCGCAACATTTGGAATTAAACCCAGATTTTTTATTAAAGAACCAAAAAGCAAAACCACATTATCTAAAAAATTATCTTTTTCATTCTCTTTATCATAAACCCCAGACTTTTCTAATGCCCCTATATTTTCATGAATAATATATGCAAACGCAAAAGTCGCAGCTACGAGAATCAAAATCTGCGTTATTGCCATCGAACCTTTTTTATTTATCATCTTATCAATTTTCGCCGAGGCGAACTAATTTTATCCTAGTCCTGGAGGAATTACACAACCTCTAATTGCAAACCTGAAAATCTCCTTTGTCTTTTTCTCTTTCACTGTGTATATAATAGAAGAATCGCCTGTCCTAAACATTTCAATATCATAGTTTGGATAAAGCAGCATAAAACCATTTTGATCAAAATTGCAATACCATGATTCCTGGCTTAAAATTTCTTGGACAACAACTGCAATATCAAAAAACCTGCTCGGCATAATAACTCTAAACTCATCAATCTCGTAAGCTTCATCCCCTTTGCTGTATTTAACCTGATTTGTTATATCTAAAATAACTCTTCCGCGGACAAATTCAACTTCAAATTCCATATCTCGCATTGAAACAATAAAATCCCTGCTCTCAAGATTATCTTGCAATTCATCAAAACAATTCTCAACATCATCAATTAAATCATCATGAATTTCTTGCTTCAAATGCCGAATCAACAAAGGCTCTTGATTAACACATCTTTCATAACTATTTTGAGAATAGCATAAATATGAAACATTAACACCGTCGTAAAAAATACTTAATTTATTTTCAATATAACCTCCCTGAATTCCAATCACTCTCAACGATTCTTCAAATTCTTTTTCAAGACATAAATCCAAAAACGAATCAGGATCAGTCGCAATCACCCCACTTGGCGTATCTGGTTTTATTTCTTTTCTCAGAGAGAAAAATAAAAATATGATCATGACAATTAACAATCCAATAATGATAAACATCGTTACCTGTCCTTTTTTCATTTTAACATCCATAAATTAACCCCTGTTTTTTTAATTCGTTCAACTTTTTTATCTAACGCTAATTCAAGAAGATATTTTTCAGCAGTATTCCAAGAAACCTTAATCTCCTTCGCCAACTCTGACGAAGTTATAACCCTGCTTGCTTTCAGAAATTTAATTATCTCTTTTTCTTTATTGTGAGATTTCATAAGTAATCACCTTTTTTATTACATAGCATATTTACTACGTTTATACATTATAGAAAAATAAGTTATTTAAATGTTTTGGGAGATAAACACCATGCCCAATGTTTATCCAAATTAAAAATATATTAATCCACGAGTGAAACGAGTGCTATCAATCCTCTGCTCAGATCAGCAGTTGCCATTATATAAAAAACAAGAGCTTCAACTGCTAATCCTCAGTCTCCACCCTCGGCGCTAAAATAAAAGTCAATTCCATCTTTTCATTTTTAAAATCAATTCGCAAAGGATGGTCGCTGGCAAATTTTAAAATTGACTTTTCAACAAGCTTCGCACCTTTCATAAATTTCTGCAAATATTCTAAACTATATCGGGACTTGCAATCTTCAGCCTCTATCTTTGCTTCGTCTCCGCTAAATTCACTTCTGGCAGAATTCAAACTCTTTGCTTCAATAATAAACTTTCCGTCTTTAACAATAAAAGAACACGCGTCGCTCACAACAAGACAATCTTCAATACTGTCAACAAGGTCAATCGAATTCATTTCAATCCTTGACGCAAACTCCAAATTAGGAATTTCTTTTTCTTCTGATTCAATCTCAATCAACGCAAGAATAAAATTTCTCTTAATCCTGTCTTGAATTCCAATTTCCAAAGTATTATCTTTTTTTTCTAAAATCAATGTGCTTTTCGTACTGCATCTTTTCAAAATAGATTTTAAATTATCAAGATTAACTCCAATCACATCATTTCCTGCCTCAAACTGGCTGAACGCAGATTTAGGTATCTTAAAACCAACTAAACTTACATTCGCAGGGTCCATCGCAGTAATACTCAAACCATACTCGCTAATCTTTATCCTGACATCAGTAACAAGTTCAGATATAATTTCAACTACACGCGACAGCAATTGCGGATTCTCGAGTTTAACTAACATCTTTTAAAAAATACGAGGAGATTTTTAAGGTTTGTTGTGGTTGAGGAGAGGTTGGTGGAAGTAATATATTTAAACAAATAGCTATAATGATTTTTCTGTTTAATTAATCAACAGCCCCCTTTTTCAGGATAAGCTTCAAGAAACATATTAAGTGACTTTCTAAAATTTTCAATAGCTTCATCCAAATTGTCTCCAAAATCAGCAACACCAGTCTCTTCGTTATTCACTACAACGACTTTTTTACCTTCAAGTTCTTCTTCCCTAACAACAATATTTGCAGAAAGTTTTTCTTCCATAAAAAAGAAAAAGTGAGAGAGTATTTAATATTTTATAGGTTATTTCTTAGAGAGTTTTTTTAGCAGTTCTTCTTTTCTTTGTTTTTCCTTCTCAAATTGCCCCATTTCTTTTTTCCAATATTCGGGTGTCGTATCTTTTGAAAATTCTCCAATTTTTATCTTTTTGAGGTGTTTTTCTTTTTGCTTCTCAAGTCCTTCTATCTGCTTTTTCAGTCTTTTTTTCCTTTGTTTCTTCTCTCCCATATTTCTATCTCCTTCTCAAGATATTTTATTATTTTCTCTGCGTCTTCAATAAGCACTGTATTATCTTTTGAGGAGTTTTTATTCTTTACCTCATTGTATCTCTCATAAATTTCTTTTTCTCCGGTTATTTTTCTAATCAAAGATAAAAATCCTTCTTTTTTCCATAATTCTTTATTGGATATACTTTTTAATATATAAAAACTTCTTAATCTTAATATTAATGAATAAGCGACGGAATCTCCTGTTTTTTTCCTTCCAAGTTTCTTGTCCATAGAGATAATTTCTTTAACTTTTTTCAAGGCTGTTTTGGTTGATGTGATGTAGTTTTTTATATTTAATTTATGGATATATTTGTATGATTCTATAAGCTTGTTATTGATAAGAGTTTTGGATTCATAAATCATAGGATAGTAATACATAGGGTTTTCTTCAAGGCTTTTTTTCAAGTTTGATTCAGATATCAAAACTATGCTGTATTTACCTTTTTTTATTTCTTTGTTTATGCTGTTTGTTAGTATCAGAATATCTATATCGCTTTCAATACTTATTTTGTCTTTTCTCGCGTGGCTTCCTGTCATGTAAATTCCAAGCGTGTCTTCAAGAAATTTATTCTCAAGAAGTATCCTTACAACTTCGTTTGTTATTTCATCTGTAGATGGTTCAGTGAGAGTTACAACTACCGTTTTGTCAAGCCATTCTCTCGGCAGAAGAACTCCTGACGAATTTCCCAAAGCAGTCGCCTTTCTCATAACAGATACCATACGTTATAACATGTTTTAACATATTTAAACTTTTCGGAGTGTGAAGATGATTGGGCGGGTTGGTTGGGTGGGCAGGGAAAGATGGGGAGTTAGTTTTTCGGGTGAGAAATTTCTAAAGCTGAAGAATAAGGAGATAGATAATAGAAAAGAATAAATAAAAGAGACAATGATAAATAATATGGCAAATGATGAGGGATTAGTTGATGAATTTGAAAGACTCGAAAACCAGAAAAGGGAAATAGAAGAAAAAGAAATAGAACTAAAGAAAAAGATTATTGAACTCGCAAAGAAGAAGAATACAGAGACTTTATTCGGCAATAATAAAAGATGTTTAATTAAAGAATATGAAAAAATAATTTACCCCGAAGATAAAACTCAAATGATCACTATGCTGAAAGAAAAAGGTTTATGGAATGAGTTTTCAATGATTAATTATTCTCGTTTTGGAAGCAAGGCAAGAAAGAAAGAGCTGGATGAAGAATTAATTAATTTAATTAAAAAAGAAAAAGCTTTTTTTGTTGTGTTGAAAGATATTGATTAAGAGGATGTCATTGAAGTCCGTTTGTTTTATCAAATCTCAATAAGAAATAAGATTATAGAAAAAACCCCGATAATTATTCAGGAAAACACAGCACGATTGCCAAGTCCGCAGATCGTCAGGACGATTTGATCTTTTGGTAGAGGGGTTTGTGGTGAAAGGAGGGTGTAGTGAGTTATATTTTCTTCATTTCCTCTTCGAATTTCTTATTGAAAAACAATCCAAAAAACCATTTGTAAATAGAATTTAATCCCCTTGTTTTTTCCAAAAAATCAATCCAACTTTTGTAAGTTTGATGCCTATTACCTTTGTAGACATTCTCAAAAATTTCTTTATATTTTAAATAATATTCTTTATTATTCTCAGATAAAATTTGTAAAAAGAAAAGAATTAGTGATGCAGCTAGAACGTAATAATTTTGAATTTTTAATGAAATAATTATAAAAATTATTGATAACATAGTAATTACGAGTTTAGATATTGATTTTAAGCTATGAATAAATTCTAAACCCTTCCAATTCAAGAATAAATCTCTAAGTTTCTCATCTCTCATTTTCCTAAAAGCCTCTCAAACAATGCGATTATTATTATAAAAATAAATAAAATTCCTAAGAGAGCTCCATAACCTTCAAAAATTGGATCATTGAATGCCATAAAAATTGAAGAAAAAACACCACTAACTATAAGAACAAATAAAATAATAAAGAATATTGCTGCTCCAGCAAACGTTTCCGCCTCACTTTTTCCTTTCTTCTTCATTTTCTTTTTTCAAAGATGAAACCAAGAAACAGAACCTAGATGGTTCCGCACTTAGGCTTCACCATCTTTTGTTATTAAAAATAAGGACTAAAGGATATTTAAAGATTGTTGTTTTGAAGTAGTGATTTTTTCAAGGTTTTTTCAGTGATCTTTTGTAATTTAAAACAATTCCAATTGCAATAACAATAATAACTAAGATTAAAATCCAAATCCAAGGCAAATTGGCTGATTCTACCATCTTTTCTGTCGCATCTGCAGTTCTCTCTTCTTGTTTTATCACTTCATTTCCTTGTTGCACACTTGAATATATTTGAAAAATTAATAATACAATCATAGCCATAGTCAATCCGACAATCCATCTAGTTAGAATTACAAGTTGCTTATTCAATTTAACCATCTTTTCAGATTGTTTTGAAGAAATTTTATTGAACTCATTGATAGAATCAATTAACCTTCTATTCATTTCTAGTTTAATACTATCTTGAGCTGTTGTTCCAGAATGTTGATTTAGTTTATGAACAAGCCCTTCGTTAGAAACATTTTCAAATCCAGTAGAAAATAAATCACTTATCTTTTTATGTTCGTCCTGTTTTGACATTTTTTATTCCTTCAAAAACTCCTTAATATAATCATAAGTTTGTGGATATAAATCAGGGTCTAAGAGATTTGAATGAAGATCTCTATCCAAAATATTAGCGCATTCATTATGGGCTTTTTTTATGACCACATTATTTGCTCCATCAAGTTTAACACTTTCTACTCTCGATATACCATCCCCATCAATTGAAGGTTCAAAGCAACCAGAACCTGCAATAGTATAATATTCAACGTCGCCATATGTTTCATCATCAGAATTAAGTGAATTAATAAAAGAACTATCACTTGCCATTTGTCTACACTCTACATGGGCACCTAAAAGAGGAACATCACACCAAGAATCTACTTGTCCATACACCCCATGATTTGGTGTTCCTATCATTATAAGTTTATTTATTGAATCTTCCCCACCATAATTTTTTATATAATTTCTTGCAACCAAACCACCCATAGAATGAGCTATGATATTTACTTTTTTTCTGTTTGATCTTTTTTTCACGATTTCTATGATATCTCCTAATCTTTCAGAATAAGTGTTTATCGATTCAATTTTTGAAGGCTTATTAATTAATTTTCCTTCTTCATTATATACATTATAATAATAAGTTGTCTTTAAAACAATTGGAACTCTAACTTTTCCCCATTCACCTCCAGTATAATACGATTCTGGCAAATTTGGTAAAATAATCCCTCCATTTCTAAAACCTTCTTCACTAAGTTTATTTATAATTTTATTGAATGAGTCAAGAGAATATTCGGTGGAACTAAATACACTTAGAGCATGTCCATGTAAGAAAATTAAAGGATATGATTCTTCGTGTTCATAACATTCATTTCCTTCACAACACTTTTCACATTTTCCAAAAACACAACAAATATTTTCTTTCTTTTCAATATCCTTAATTTCAGAAGAAACGTCAATGTTAGGATCAATATTTTCTACTCCTTGAATGGTTTCTATTTCATAGTCTTTCACATTTCCACAATTCTTTGATAAATAATTATTTGCATTTCTTGAAAGTTCTATATTTGTTGGTTCCTTTATTGTTGAACCAGTAATAGGCTTATCAGAAAGTAAACCAAAAATACCTAAGAAAAAATTAATTATCCCCTGAAAAAAACCAACATTTTCTTCTTTTTTTGGTTCTTCGGTTTTTTGTTGTTCTTTTTCTAATTTTAATTTTTCATATTCATTTAATCGCTTTGAATTTTCATTACTTACTTTTGTTTTTAATAATTTTAAATTGTTACAAATTTCTCGATTGTTGTTAGTAGCTATATTTTCAAGACAAATACCATATTTACCACAAATTTCTTTTTCTTCTTTTTCAAGAAATTTTATACCTTCTTTATTTATCTCATTTATTTCTTCTTCTGCTTTTTTTATCATAGAATCAAGTTGGATATTTAAGCTAGATATTCTTCCTTCGATATATTTATAACTATCAAAAGAACCACCTTTAAAATTACCAATGAGGTTATTTATTTCAATTCCGACGGAATTTGTACATTTAGCAATATCACACAATTCTGACAGCTTAGTGTTTTTCTCACCTAACTTATTTAATTCATCACTAACCCTGTTATGTAATACAATTCTTGCTTCTATGTTTTCTTCTAAATTTTCATAATTTTGAACTAAAGTGTCCAGATAATCAAAACTAGCATAATTTAATTCATTTTTTGCTTCTATAAAATAAAGTTTACCTTGCAAATCATTTATCTTTTCATAAGAACCCTTATACTTTACAAAAGAGGAGTAATATTCTTCTAATGAATTTTTTAGATCCTCAATTAAAATATTTTTAGGTAATCCATTTAGTTTGGCCTTTAGATTAACATCTTTTTGTTCTATATTTTTTAGATTATTCTTTATTTCTTCAAGTTTTGGCCTAATATAATCTCTCGCCTGTTTTTCTTCTTCAGTTAAATCAATATTCATCACTAAGTATGCTTTTTCATTATCAGAATCTTCTCCATTACAATACCAAAAATTATACCACCCTTCTTTTTCCTGACAAGAAACTCTAAATTCGTATTCTGTTACACCTGATTCTTGTTTTGCTTCTTTAGATGGAGCAATAAATTCTATTTCCGTAAAAAAGTCCTGTCCGGCCTTAACTTCTACATTTCCCTGTTTCTTTTTTACTCCTCCAGTTACTTCATAAATTTCCCAATCACATTTTATAGGGCAGTAATTTTGATTATTGCTAACAGTGAATCTAACTTTTTCTGATTCTCCATGATTTAAATTTAAAGTAGAAGGAGAGACTTCTATTGTCAGTGCAAGGCCTGATGCAGAAATAAATTGTATGAAAAGAATCAGTATAAATAAAAAAACAACATCCTTTTTCATAAAACATAGAACATTTGCTCCTATTTATCTTTTTCCATTTATAGCAGAATACAATCTTTCGATAGTTTGATTATGTATTTTATTAAGTATAGCATAACTCACAACCCCAGAAACAAATATAATTGAGAGCATGGCTGTTCCAATCAAACTTAATATATTTGTAATTTTTGCTCCGATAAGCATTATTAATATGAATCCTAACAATAGTTCTGATGTTCTTTCATTTCTCTCAAATTGGAACTTTTTCATTTCTATGAAATCTTTTTTATTATCATAATATTCTGATTTATCTTGAGTTATTTTGATCCACTTTTCGACATTTTTCTTAGAAAACAAAAGACGATAGATTAAAAATTCTAGAATAATTATTCCGACAAAAATGAATTGGTTTATATTCATACATTCTTACCAATTCTTTTATTTTTAACTATTCCTCTTATACAAAACTTACTTCCTTTCCCCCAACAATCTATATAAATTACCCTCCCCCTTCTTCTTCATGGAACCTTCAATAAAAGAGCAGCGTATTCGGAGTATTACTTCTCTATATTATTCTCGTCCAGATATCCAGAATGCAATTTATGAATTTTCAAGAAATCGCGAAGTTGTTCCAAGTTATATGATGGAAAGCTTTGGAAAACGTCCAGATTCAATCCAATATCCTGCAGACTTATTTCAAATGGTGCAAAAAGGCGCGACCTCATTTCATTGCTCAGAAGAACTTTGGAGCGACCCAATGCAGCTTTTAACCGGAATGACAGAAACGCAGTTAAACGAATTAAGAATCGGCTGGGATCTATTAATAGACATAGATTCAAAATACATAGACTATTCAAAAATATCTGCAGAAATAATAATTAATTTTTTAAAATTCCATGGAGTAAAGAATATCGGAATAAAATTTAGTGGCTCAAAAGGTTTTCATATTTTAATTCCATGGAAAGCTTTTCCAAAAGAAATAAACAATGTTAAAACTTCCGACATGTTTCCCGAATGGCCAAGAATAATCAGCCGTTACATAACAGAAAAAACAAAAACAGAATTAATAAAAAAAGTAACTGAATTAACAATCGAAAATAAATATATTAAAGATTACGAAGCTCCAAAAGAAGTAATGCCAGACATAATTCTTGTTTCTCCTCGCCATTTATTTAGAATGCCTTATTCATTGCACGAAAAAACAGCGTTAGCAAGCATTGTCCTCGACAAAGATAAAATTTCCGAATTCCAAATCCAGGATGCAAATCCATTAAAAATTACAAAAGAAAATATAAATTCTTTTATGCCGGAATCAGAAGAAGCAGAAGCATCAGAATTATTATTGCAAGCGTTGGATTGGAGCAAAGAAACACAGCCAGAATCTAAAAATTATGAACAAAAGCAAACTGATTTCAAACCAATAAAACTTGACAAAATCTCTGATGAATTTTTTCCTCCTTCAATCCAGGAAATTCTTAAAGGAGTCAGAGATGGAAGAAAGCGAGCCGTCTTTGTTTTGGTAAATTTATTCCGCTCAATAGGAATGGAAAAAGATGAACTCGAAAAACGAATGTACGATTGGAATCAAAAAAATGAAGTTCCTTTAAAAGAAGGTTATATCAAAAGCCAGTTATCTTGGAGTTATAGAAACAAAGTTGTGCCTCCTTATAATTTTGACAAAGATTTTTACAAAGGCCTCGGCATAGTTCCCACAGAAGAAGAGCTTAGTTATAAAAATCCTGTTAATTATGTTGTAAAGAAAACTTTAGGAAATCAATATAGTGGAAGTAACCATTCAAATAAAGATAATTTTAAAAAGAAGAAATAGTTATACATAATATGAAAAAAAGAGCGTTGATGATTGTAATTCTAGCACTTATAGCTTTGTTAACTTTATCAATTTCATTTGTTCTTGCTCAAAATAACAATAGTAGTGAAACTCCAACAATAGATCCAATCGACAAAGCATATCAATGTTTAGAAAATAAAGTAACTGATAAATGTGCAGACTTAACATTAGAGCAGCAAATTTTTTCTTTATTAGCATTAAACTATGATTCTGGAATTAAAACAGAATGTAAGGATGCAATTCTCGATAACGCAAATAACGACGAAAGCGGCAAACCAATTTGCTGGCCAAAAGACAGATGTTCAATTAAAAATACTGCCCAAGCAGTTTTAGCATTGAGCAGAATCAAGGTTAATACCGACGAGGCAGAAGCATGGCTTTTATCACAGAACACAACGCCGACAAATCTTGATTGGTATTTACAAATTGAAAGCGAAGAAGAAACAGCATGCACTTTATCTTATGGTCCGGAATATTCAATCACAATAGGAACAGATAAAAAAATAACTGGCGACGCTGGAAGCTGTCTTCCGATAGACACAGCAGGAGGAAGTTACTGGCTAAGAATAAGTTCTGCTTCAGACTGTTACGACAGAACATATACAATATTATGCGACAAATCATTTATCACAACTTTATTATACAAAAAAAGCGGCTCATCAACTGTTCATGTTTCTGAAAAAATAAACTCTGCTTCTAGCGGAGGAGAAACAACAGAAAAAATAAGTTCAATCTGCTTTGGCCAAAACGGCGTGTGCGATTACGAAGGAAGCTTATGGGCATCAGTTGTATTGGATACATTAAAACACGATGTGTCTGCTTACTTACCTTATTTAACTTCAAATTCAGAAGACAACAGAAGGTTGCTTCCAGACGCGTTCTTATATATTTTAAAAAGCACTTATCCTGAATTTTATTCAAGTTTAATCAGCCAGCAAACTCAAGACATATGGCAAGTTTCAGGAGACCAATTTTATGATACTGCATTAGCTCTTTTAGCATTAAGAGTTTCAGAAACTCCAGAAGTTACAGCAGCTAAAGATAAATTAATAACACTCCAAGATGCAGAAGGTTGCTGGCAGGGAAATATTAGAAACACTGCATTTTTATTATATGTCGGCTGGCCAAAATCTAGTGGAAGTGGTGAACCAGGCGTTGACACTCCTTGCAGCGACGCACCAGGATTTTGCAGATTAAGAAGCAGTTGCACCGATGATGGAGGAGAAGTATTAGATAATTTTGAATGTCCCGGATTACCAATTTGTTGTTCAACAGACGAAGTCTTAAATACCTGTCAGGAAGAAGGAGGAATAATTTGTAACTCTAATCAAATTTGTTCAGGAAATCCGACTACAAGAGTGTCAGATATTGATGTTGGTCAAAAATGTTGTTTAGGTGGCGAATGCAGAGCACCTCTTCCAGATGATAGAACAGATTGTGATAGATTTTCTACAGGAGGAGTTTGTAAATCAGATTGTGGCGACGACGAAAGTGTAGATTCGTCAAATAGTTGTAATGATGTTACTTTAAAATGTTGTGTTCCAAAAGCAGAGAGTGAATGTTCGTCTAACAGTGATTGTGCTGAAGGAGAAATATGCAGCGACGCCGGAGAGTGTGTTGAAAAAGGTGGAGGTCTTAATTGGAAATTAATTTGGATTTTAATAATTTTAATAATTATTGTAATTATTGGAATAATCTTTAGAGATAAATTAAGAGTTTATTGGATGAGGTTAAGACATCGTGGTAAAGGACCTCAACCTCATCCCGGAATAGGCCCTCCCGGAAGATTTGGTCCAGGCTCAGCATCTCCACGTTTAGGTGGAATTCCTTCTAGAGGATTTTCTCCACAAATGAGAAGGCCAATGACAAGACATATTCTTCCTATGACTCCTATATCAAAACCCTTAACACCATCGACGCCAAGCAAACAATCTGCTCCAAAACCAGCTGAACGAAAACATTCTGCTTCAGAAAAAAAACCTGCTCCTAAAAAAGAAAAAGAATACGAAGACGTTATGGAAAAGTTGAAGAGGATGTCGAAGTAGAAATCCCATTCTACTTGCTTCATTCAATTTCAATCTTTAACTCTAAACAATTATTAAATTTACTTTTTATATTTTAATTATATCTAAAAATAATTCTAATCAATTCAGAATCTGGTTAACCCCTTTATCAATCGACGAGCAAAGCGAGTCCTATTTTCTAAAAACTCCTATATAAATTGACCCCGACAAAAGAGAAAATTTGGAATGTGATAAATCAAAATTAATTATTCTGAAAAACACCTTCGTAAACTTTTCCCCTTAGTGGAAAAGAATACCCTTCTTTTGAAAATTTCTCTAAAAAACCTCCCTGTTTCATGAGTAATCTTATTTCTTCAGAAGACATTCCATGACTTTTTCTAGACGGTTCCCTAACATAAATTCTTCCTTTCTTTTTTAATAAATCTTTTACAACACTCAATGATTCGCTTCTTTCGGAAAAAAGAATATCATGTAAAACATAATGAATAACTGCAACGTCAAATCTCTCTTCATCTTTAAAATCTTTTATTTCACCTTGGAAAAAACTTACATTATCAAACTCACTCAATCTTTGTCGTGCTTTATTTATCCAATATGGAGAAACATCTACGCAATATAATTTTCCATTAGGATTTTTTTGTGCTAAAAATCTTGATAAGTTTCCGCCGCCGCAACCAATTTCAAGAACATTATCATTATTTCGGATATTTATTCCACTTACATAATTCTTGAAATTTGAATAAGCAATATATCTAACTAAAGAATCATCTAGTTTTTCTTCAAAAGATGGCATTTTACTTTTTCTCCTTCTCTCGTATTTTTAAGTAAAGAACAATTTCGTTTGGCAGATTAATTTCCCCAACCCTATCTTGAATGTAACTTCCATAATTATAATAAGCATTTGCAAATCCTGGACAATAACTATGAATTACTTTAGCAAGGACTCTTTGTCTTTTTAAGTAGTCATAATTATTATAATTTTCTGGATTGTGTATTCTTCGAATTTCAATTCTTTCTATTACTATTCCTTCTAAACTTCCTAGTGCTTTTAGTTTTTTCATTTTAATCTCTTAGAATTCTAAGGCGATTCTTAACCATCACCTCTAAAATAAATATTTATCTCTTCATTCCATCAACCAAAGCTCTCGGAACTTCAATTAAAGCTTCGCCTTCTCCGACTTTTTTCTCAATACCTGCGTTAAAAGGATTAATTTGTTTCCCAACAGCCAGATAAACTTCTCTTCCGTCTATTGTTGCCTCATAAATTGCTGGACAAGATCCAACTATACATAACAATTCTTTAGGAGTCATTTTTCTTAAATTATCATACTTCATTTTCATATTCTCCATAAATTTAGTTACTATCATAAAGGAATTAATATATTTACACATTTTTATTAAATTTTGTTAAAAAAAGAAATAATATAAAAGAAAGATTTAATAATTACCCAAAATCTAATTTATTATGGAAAACATTAAATTTTCTAAAGCTCAAATCAAATTGCTTAATTGCATTTATCATCATAATAGAGAATCATTAAGTCAATTAGCTAAGCATTCAGGACTTTCAAGAAAAAAGGTTGATTATAATTTAAATCAATTTGTCAGAAAAGGAATTATAAAAAAATTCTTTCCTGTAATAAATTACTCAAAATTAGATTACAAGAACTTTACAATACTCTTTATCAAATTTAATAAACCAAAATATATAGAAGATTTTAAAAAAGAACACAAAAGAGATTCGTCATGGTTTTCGCGTGGAAACATATACGGAAAATATGACATTTTCGTCAATCTCATATTCAAAAATGAAAAAGAAAGAAATGAATACTTATCCTCTCTCCTTAGTAAAAACAGGGAAACAATCTCAGATTATTTAATATTAGAGCCTTATTTCTCGGAATTATTTCCATTGAAATTCCTTGAAAACAAAAAAGAAAACAGCTTCGTCCTTATAGATTCTTCGAGCAAAACAATAACTCTCGACGAAAAAGAAAAGAAAATATTAAAAGCTTTAGAAAAAGACGGCCGCGCCAAAATAATTGATATAGCAAAATCATCAAACATATCGGCGGAACTTGCAACTTACAAAATTAAACAACTTCAAAAAGAAGGCGTCTTGCTCGGAACACGAGTTCAATTTGATATGAAAAAACTCGGCTATAATTACACAGTATTGTTAATCAATTTCAAACACTTTTCAAGTTCGCTTGAAAAAAGAATAAAGGATTTCGCAAGAAATCACAAATTTGTAAACTCTCTTGGTTTAATGTTTTCAAAACCAAATTGCACAATCCAATTTTTCTATAAAGATGAAGAGGAGTTAAGAAATTCGATTAAAGATTTTAAAAAATACTTTGACGATGAATCATACGATTTAGACATCTTGCATGTCGAAGACGAAGAAGAAATAAATGTCCTGCCTTTCTTATAATTTTTATTTTTTATAATTTACTTAACCTCTGATGACAATCTTATTACTTCACCCCACAACACTACATTCAAAGAATTTCTACATTCACTCTTCTCCAAGCGTAGGACTATGACGAAGTCCGAGCGATTTTGCGAGGCTACTTTAAGAAACAATAACGAGCGGGGTCGCGAGTAGGTCCGAAGCAATTATAAACCGCGCACAAACCTCGCTTTGCGAGGCGCCAACAAAGTTGGCGGTGCGCGGTTTCATCTTTTTTCTCCCCCAATAATTTTATTAACCCCCTCCCCCTCTTTCTTCTATGAAAAAGATTGTGATTTTATTTTTCTTATTATTAATCCCTTTAGCATCAGCAGTAGAATTCGAAGTAAAACCGGTTTATGACAAAGGCGAAACATTAATCACATCATTATCAGGAAATTTCTTAGACCCAATACTTCCAGAAAATATTTATTTTTATAGAGGGCATGTTAGAGTTCCTTTTCTTTATGACGTCGCGAAAATCAACAATGATTATTACATCTACGCGTTATTAACAGACACGCAAGTTACACCGTCGGCAAATTATTCAATTGTAATAAAAAACGTCCGATATTACAAAGGCTCGCAAGTTATTGAAGATGAATTACAACGAAACTTCACAATATCAGAAAATTTAGTTGACTTTTCTGCAAATCCCGGATTCATAATTACAAACCAAGACTTTTTCATAAAGGTTCAAAACCTGCAAGAATCACAAATTGATATAACATACAGCACTTTTTCAAACAGTTCAGAATCAATAAATCTAAAATCCGGAGAAATTAAAAAAATAAATTTCGACATTTCTGAAATAAAACAAATAACATTTGAATCAATAACTATAAGTTCCGCAAACACTCTTTACACAATTCCAGTTTATATTATTGCAAATGCAACTGCTCCTGAACTTCCCCCTCTAACAAATGATTTCAGATTTAATCCTGTTGATATGAACTTTTCTGCTCCGATAAATGATAGAAAAACAAAATATATTTATTTATATAATACAGGCCAATCAACATTGAAAGAAATTGAATTAACTGTCTCAGATGAACTTCTGCCTTATATAAATCTCTCAGCTGATTTCATCGAAGAGTTAGAGCAAGGTTCAGAAATTAAAATTGAAATGTATATAGAGTCAAGCGAAAATATTTCTGTTGAAGGTTTTGTTTCTGCAATTAATAACGAACTTTTTATTGAATTACCTATCAGGATATCATTCATAAAAGATTATGTTCCTCTTCCAAATGAAAACGGCGATGGTGGTTTTGAAAATGAAAACAGAAGTAATTCCCAGCTTCCTAAACCAAATGGCGACGGCAATAAACTTCCAATCGGAAAAATAATTGGCTACGGAATACTTGGTATTTTAGTATTAGCATTAATTTGGTTTTATTTTAAAAAATATAGAAAAGCAGGAAGAAAAGTTGATATTTTAAAAGTAGGAGAAAGAGGTTTTCCAAGAAAATCAGGCCTTCCTCCAAGACCAAGACTGAAACAATTAGATTTAGATGAAGAACCAAAAAGAGTATTTGGATTAAGGCCGAAGGAAGATTAATTATCACTCGTAAACCCGTGATATAATAACCAAAATCCAAAGCCTCCAAATTATATTAATCTAGATTTATCAATTATCATTATCAATATTGAATCAAGTTCAATTTATGGCCTTTAATTTATTCTCGCGAACATCAGCCTTGAGCCTAACTTAAGGGAAGTTGAAAAGAAACCGTTAGGTGTCTTTTAGGAGCTAGCAATTTTATTTCTTCTCTTCCTTTACTTCACTCTTCCCTGCTTTCAAAACACTTCTCAATTTATCTTCAAGAATCTTTTTTTCAACCTGGATAATTCTCGCTGTTTCATCATATCTATGAAGTATAATCAAGAGTTCATTAAAAATTTCATTCCATCCATTATTTGTCAAAGCAATCAATTCAGGATAAACAATTTCCATATGAACAGGCATATATTTCAATATGATTCTCGCCAATTGAATAATCTCTTCAACTTCAATTTCAACCTCAACAAATGTCGTATAAAAATCTTCACGTTCCTTTATAACTTTTGGTTCATTAAAACTTTTTGATAAAACTTTCACACCTTCTTCATTATCTATTCTTGTAACAATATCTTTCAGAACCTGATTCAAATATTCTGGAGGTTTGCCTACAGCTTCTAAAATCATTAATACTCCAATATTTTTCGTTTCATCATCTTTATTTTTTCTGTCTTTAAGCAATCCCATTTTTTCCTCGTGACATTTTTGATGTAATAAATTTTAATGCAAATAAAAGCAAGATTAAAATACTGAATAATACAAATCCATAAACAGCATAAATTCTTTTCTTACTCTTTTCATTCTCACCATCAACCCTTTTTATATTTTGTGATAATTGTATAATCTCATTTTCTGTATTCTTTATGCTTACATAATTCTCGTCATTTTCAATAACTTCTGGAATTATATTTTTCTTTTCCACTTTATTCTCATCAATTTGGTTAGGGTTTTTGTTTGAATTATTAGTTTCATCGTTTGAGTTTTCAATTTCCACAAATTCAATATTGTAACCACCAAAGGTTTTTGCAGGACTTGAACCAGTTTTTCTTATTTTAATCTCAATATCCGCACTCCCCACATAATCTTCCACAATTAAATTAAATTTTCCTTTATTTTCTTTCACGGCTTCGTTGACATAATAATAAGTTGATTTCCAATTGCCTTCATTAAGAATTTTCGCAATTCTATTTCCATTTCCTAAAATATCTATTTTAACATCATAAATTCCAGGATCAAAACCAACAAGTTCAACTTCTACAAAAAATTCTTTTCCAGAATTCACTTTATCAAGATAATCAACATTAATAGATTGCGCCGAAATTATTTGAGTTAGATAAAACAAAATCAGCAGCACCACAATCTTTTTCATTAAAATCCAATGATGGATTTGTTTATATTTTTTTATATTGTTGAATTATTATTAATAGACTTCTTCCATCCCCACCATTACTCTTCCTTGATTTGGTTTCATTCTAAATGCCTCATCTTTTAAATCTCCATAATCAATTCCAGAACATTCACATAAAAATTTCTCAAACTCCTTTTTTAAGTGAGAAACCCTTGGATCACTAATTCCGCTAACTCTTTTTTCTAAATTTCTTATGTTAAATCTTTCAATTAATACAACCAATTCTGGTGGCAACCTAGATTTTTCATAATATGTAACATACCCTATATTTATACCGCTGTCTCGACTTCTTATTTCAATAGCAGTTTCTATTTCACTATTTCCATTATGAGATATAACTACTGCATCATATCTAAGAGAAGCAGCTTCAACAGCATCGCCACTTTTACACAAATCCAAATCCCATCTTAAGCCCTTTCTACCCAAATGATTTATAGCTTCTCTAAGGTCTTCTTGAATGCCGTTATGTTTTCGCCCATAAACATTTCCATTAGAATTATTGTTAACCAGCAGAACTTTATGTTTTTCGCCCATAACTAAAAGAAGAAATTATGTTTTTAAAGTTTTAGGTGAAGAATTATCTGAATTTTCATTTTTATTGAGGAGTTTTGTCAATATTCTTAATTAATTGTTTTACTTCTGTTAATTGATTTCTTAAATATTCATATAATTTAATAGTTTCTTCTAAATTCAAATTATTTTCTTTCTTTGCATTATTCTTTACAGATAAATATATTCTATAGGCATCTTTTCCATGAGAAACATTTTTTATAATGCGTATAAATTCTCTCTTAGAATAAGCTTTTTTTTCGATTAATTTTTTAATTATATGCAGTGTTCTTATTCTTAAAACAAGAGTGTATACCACTTTATCATCAACACAAACTCTCTTTTTCTTATTTATTTTATTAAGAATCTTTTTAATCAGCTTCAATTTCTCTTCAGTAGTATCTATATACCATTTAATATTGTTTTTTGTAACTTTTGTTTCTATTGAATCAAGGTAATATGAATTCAACAAAGGTTTTGCTTCAACTATCATTTGTCCGACGGGAAATAAGTTATTCTTCAATTTTTGTTTTAATAATTCAGAAGAAATTATGATAATATTGTATATGCCTTCACTAATCATTTCTTTATCTGTATTTTTTGTTATAACTAAAATATCTATGTCGCTTGAATTATCCTCTTCTCCTCTTGCATAACTGCCAGTTAAATAAACACCTATGATCTCTTTCGTATCAATGTGTTTTTTTAATATATCAAGAGTATCATCCAAAATAATGTCAGACGTTTTTTTTATTAGTTCAATCCTTACCTCTTTATTAAGCCATGACTTTGGAAGTATAACTGCCGACGAGTTTCCTGCCTTTATTGCTTTTTTAATTTGTATTTCCATTAATTTTCCTCCAAATAACCTTCATCTTCTTCGATTTGTTTTAAAAACTTTTCATCAATTTCTTTTTTCCAATAATCTTTTGTTGTATCAAGCCTGCCTTTTTCTTTCTCAATCTTTTCTTTATGTTTATCAACTTGTTTTTTAAGAGACTTTATCCTATTCTCGCGTGTTTTCTTCATTCGTTTTCTATCTCTCATGTTCTTACATGTACTTATATATTTATAAATTTTGCTGTTGCAGAAGGTATGTTAAAATTAACAAAAGAATTCCTCTAAAAGATAAAGGTTATATGATTTATCTCTTCTTCCTTAATTTCCTTTTCACAGGTTTAGAATCTTTCTTTCCAGATTTCTTAAACCAAAAAAATCCAGCAACAAGTCCAAGAATAAGAAATCCTCCTCCAATAAAATTAGTAGACGTTTGATTTAAATTGCCGACGACGTTTCCAGTTAAGTTTGGTGACAAAAAAAATATGCCAGAGACAATGCCTATTATTGATGTTGTTACTGAAATCCTTTTTGGAATCCATATATTTCGTTCTATTTCTCTTTTTTCTTCTAACTCTCTTATGTTATCTAATAATCTTTGGTTAGATAACCCTCTATAATGTTTTTTATAAGCATTATTTGCATCAATAAATGAACCTATTGCACCTGTATATGCATTTAGTCTACATACAGCCTGATCTTCGTTTTCATAATGATTACCTAGATTTTCAAAAATGTTCCCAGCCTTCCTATAAGCATGATATGCCTCAGCAAAATGATCTGCACTTTCCACATTTTTTGCATGGTTTCTTTCGCTAGATGCTATTTCCATATATAAGTCATACCAAGTACTCTTTACATTCTTTAATGTTCTCTTAGACAAATTTTTTTCTTTTTTTAATACTTTCTCTAAATATTTTACTTTAGCTAATGGGTGACTTAAATGAGCCATATGTCTTCTTATTTCCTCTTTATTCATATAACCTCTTTTAGCAGATTCTTTTTCAGACATAACTATAATATTAGATTAAATCATTTATAATCTTTATCATTCTGCCCAAACTTTCCCCCATATCTCTCCGCAAAATCATCATACACCACTTCAATCTTGTTCCCTTTTTTTTCAGAGCGAGCAATCCATATCTTAGAGAAGGTTTTATTCTTCAAATACCAAGCACACTTTTCTTTTTCTTCTTTAGATAAAAGTCCGTTTAGTTTTACTTCAATTCCTATAACACTATACATTTCGTCATGAACGTGTCGTATTATTATGAAATCCGGAAACCCCGTTCCGATCGTCATGACTTTTGAAAACGGATTAAATTTTCTTTTTGCAATTATCATTTCATTTTTATCTAAATCAACATTATTACTCCATTTATCTACAGTCCATCCTTTACTATCCAAATCTTTTCTAACAATTAATTCAAAACGCCCTCCAGCCGCACGAGATTTTTTTCCTTTTTTAACTTCAGATTTTTTCTTAGAAGTTGAAAAAACTCCACCTTTATTCCAAGAAGTTTCATACTCTTCACTTCCAGCTTTCCTAATCATCTCCATAATTTTTTCTTTATTTTCTTTTTTAATTTTGTCTTTAACCATATTATAATCACATAAACAATCTATAAAATTCTTTGTGTTAACTTTTTCCCTTGCGTAGAAGCTTGACGAAGTCAGCTTCATAGCCATTAATCTGCGAATGAAATGAGCAGCTTTTATTTTTTCAAATATCCCGTGCCTGAAGCGTCCGTCGCTGATTTGCTTTAGCTCTTTCGATTGCTTTTTCAAGAATTTTTCTTGTAACTTTTTCTAACTCAGCTCCAACTTCTTCTGCAACATTCGGCACTTTATTATCTTTATCAAGTTCCTTAACAACTTTTTTTATGTTATTTCTAACAATTAAATCTCCAGCCGGCATTATTTTTTTCCTCCTTTATTTTCTTCAGGTTTCATAAATGGAAATAAAATAACATCCCGAATTGAAGGTTGGTTTGTTAAAAGTAATGTTAATCTATCAATTCCTAAACCATAACCAGCAGTTGGAGGCATCCCGACTTTCAACGCATTAACAAAATCTTCGTCCATCGGCATTGCTTCATTGTCGCCGCCCCTAAGCAATTTTGCCTGTTCTTTTAATCTTTCTTCTTGGTCAGTAGGATCATTCAATTCATCATAGGCCTTAATAATTTCAGCACCATTAATCAACAACTGAACAGAATTTATTTTACTTTTATCTTCTTCGTTTCTTTTTGCCAAAGCAATCATTTCAACAGGATAATGCGTCAGGAAAGTTGGTTGAATTATTCTTGGACGAACAACTCGTTTATACAATTCGTCGAGCAAAGCGCCATAATATTTGCATCCACTTATATCAACACCCTGAATTTTCTTTGACTTAATTTCTTTTTCCAATTTTTTGAAATCATTAGCTTTGTTAATATCAATCCCAATTTCCTTAATTAATAAATCTCTAAATCTAATTCTCTTAAACGGGGTTTTCAAATTTATTGTTTTTCCCTGATAATCTATTTTATCTTTTAATCCAAGGTTTTTTTTCAACAACTCGAAAAACTTTTCTGTAAACTTTATGTGGTACTCATAGTTTTGATAAGCAGCATAATATTCCATCATAGTAAACTCAGGGTTATGGAATGTGTCAATACCTTCATTTCTAAAATTCTTGCCGATTGTAAAAACTCTCTCCATGCCTCCAACGACAAGTCTTTTCAAATACAATTCTGGGGAGATAGAAAGAAACAAATCAATGTCCAATGCATTCAAATGCGTCTTAAATGGATTTGCTGAAGCCCCTCCATAAATTGATTGTAATATTGGAGTTTCTACTTCCAGAAATCCTTCTTCTTCCAATAAATTCCTTAATGTATTAATAATCTTCTGCCTCTTTTCAAAAACTTCTTTGACTTCAGGATTCATAATCAAATCCAAGTATCTTTTTCTATAGCGTTCTTCTTTGTCAGAAAGGCCGTGCCATTTTTCAGGAAGAGGCAAAATACTTTTGCTCAACAATTCAATTTTTTTAACAAGAATAGAATGCTCGCCAGTTTTTGTCTTGATTATTTTTCCTTCAATTCCAATAAAATCACCAGAATCAATATATTTCTTGAACAAATCAAATTCTTTCTTTGGTGTATTTCCATCTTGAAGAACAATTTGAATATCTCCTGTCGAATCTCTTAGTTTAGCAAAAATAATTTTCCCAAGATTTCTAGAAGACATTATTCTGCCGGCAGTTTTGACTTCCACATTAGGTTTCAACTTTAAACATTCAGCAACATCATTTTTCTTGTCGAATTTATGAGGATACGGATTAATTCCTGCTTTTTTTAGTTCTTCAATTTTCTTTTTCCGCTCACCAATAATTTGCTCTTCTCTTCCCATAATTGATTTAAGAAATATTAATTTAAATAACTTGTTAATTATTTAAGATGACTTGGAATATCTGCTTGCATTGGCTGGAACGAAACTCTCTTTTTATGATAAGGAACATTTTTTGCTCCTATAGATTTCAAATCAACTGCATTAGCCATTAAACCTTCTTCAATAAGTTCTCTCATCGCTTCAACAACCATGCTTGTAATATTTAAACCCTTATCCAAATAATCTCTTGTTATAACCTCTCCAACTTTTTTCGCATCAACAATTATTCTCAAGTAAGTGTATCCATTTTTATTCTCCTCTAAAAAATAAGGAACTCCTCTTTCTAAGACAGAATTTTTCCCTATGCCAAAATATCTTCCTATTAAATTTTTCATCAATCTCATTAAAAAGAACCCTATATAAATTTTTTTATGTTATCCTCTGTTATATGGGCCAACGGCATATGTCGAATGGCAACCGGAAATAACATCTCGCACTTCTTTCGAAAATTAATTACGACTTCAAATCCACTTTCAGCAGGATTTTCCGTCGAGAAAAATGATAAAAGTATATTTTTAAGATGTTTTAGGTTCACTATTTCTTAGCGGAGAGCCTAAGCGAAGCAAGGCCGAGTGTTTTGACTTTGACAAATTTGTTATTGATAGCAAAGTCGGGACGCGAGTAGAAGCCATTAATCTTGCGTCAGCAACAAATTTACACATAAAGTAAAATACAATATATTTCTGTGGGCTATACATTATGTTATCCTCTATCTAACTCTTCATTAACCAATGCATCTGCAATTCGTTGAAAATCGTCCCAACGTGAAACATGAATGTACTTAATTTTTTCAAATTTATCTTGAAGTCTTTGAACAACTCTGAATAAAGTAATTAACTTTTGATCTTTAACTCGATATTCGCCGAGAAGCTGTTTGAAAACAAGTTCAGAATCAACATAACAGGTCACAGAATCTTTTGTATGTTTAGAAGCCAGCTCTAGCGCCTTAATCAATGCCTCATACTCTGCAATATTATTTGTTACAAATTTTCCAATCTTTTGACTATAAGTAGTAAGAATTTTTCCATCTTCTCTAATTAGAACTCCAATCGCGCCCGGCCCCGGATTTCCACGAGCTCCGCCATCTGAATTTGTGAATATCATTTTATTTTATTTTATTTGGTTCGCTCCAAAGTCGCTCACATATTTACTATACATTGATTAAGATTCAAATCATAATTGCATACACTCTTTAAAATTTTTCACATTAACAATCCTTAAGCGAAACATCGTGACGCAAGTCCGAGCGATTTCGTAAAAGTGAATTGTTTATATGATACTGAGCGAGGTCGCGAGTAGATGTGAAGCCATTAATTTAGCGAGTAAGACGAGCTTCAATTTTTTATATATGCAGCACCTTGAATGTTTTAAAATCTTGATAACGCTCTTCTTTCTCTTCGACTTTATCTATTTTTGAATGCTTAGGTCCTTGCTTGCAGAGCTCAATCATTTTATTTACTTCATCAGCATTACCTTCAAGAAAAACTTCTACTCTGCCGTCTTCTAAATTCCTGCAAAAACCTTTAACATTATACCTTTCAGCATTTTCCTTGATAAATGCCCTGTAAAAAACTCCCTGCACAGTTCCAGTAATATAAAGCCGAATGCTCTTTTTCATATTATGAATATAATATTAGAGTTATTAAGGTTTTTTATACAAAAATCATATAAACCTTTTTTTCTTTATTCGTTTATGAAAAACACTTACATAGTTTTAATAGTTTTAGCAGTCATAATAATCGGCTTCGTCGGTTGGAAATTAGCTTCGCCATTATTTTTAGATAAAGAAGTAAATGAAGAAATAATCCAACCAACTTCTAACGAAGAAATAATTTCACAAGGCTCTTTCGTTAACGCTGACGATTTTCATAAAACTTCAGGAACAGCTAAAGTTGTTGAACAAGACGGAAAAAAATATTTAGTTTTAGAAAACTTTAAAACAACAAACGGCCCGGATTTATTTGTTTATCTCGCTAAAGATAAAGACGCCACAGAATTTGTTAATCTCGGTGCTCTTAAAGGCAATATTGGAAATCAGCAATACGAAATTCCCGACGACATAAACTTAAATGATTACGATAATGCTTTAATTTGGTGCAGAGCTTTCAAAGTTTTGTTTGGAAGCGCGGAGATGAGTTAGGTTTTTCCTTTTTTAAAAAAGTATTCCTGAATTCCAACGACAATTAACCCCACAATTAATAAGACCACCCTAAAATATAAAGCGATAACAATTCCTTCAGCTCCAAAATCTCCAATATAACTATATGCTGCTTTTGCTAAAGAGCCGATTATGATTGGAAGAATAAATCTATTAATTTTAATTGGTCCGGCAGCAATTATATAAGTTAATTCGTCGTCGGGGGTAAATGGCAAAACATAAACAATTAACAAAGTTATTGGACCAACTTTCTGAGTTATTTCATCAAAACGGTTATAGTATTTTGAAGATATTATTTTTTTCAGTAATGGGCGTCCATATGTTTTTACTAAAAAGATGATTAAGAATAATCCAACGGTAGTACCAAGAAAATTAATAACAAAACCTAATTGTCCACCAAAAATATAACCAGATGCAATTAAAATAGCAGTATTAAAAAGAGGGGTAAGAGTTACGTATATAACTACAATTATAAAATATATAATTATTCCAAATGCTCCTGTATTTTTAACAATTTCTTGCAAACTTTCTTTGTTTATATACAAACTAAAAATTATGGCAGCCAAAATCATTAAAGAAATATAAATGCTGATTAAGATTGCACTTTTAATTTGGTTTTTATATTCCATTCTCAAACCCCCCGTCTATCCATTTCATTCTGAACAATCGTAATAACTTGCGAAGCAAAATAAGTTTTAGGCCCGACGCTGACTGTATCGTATTTGGTTTTCAATCTTTTCAATTCTTTCTGCGGAAACCCATCATGATCTCCAAGAACAAAAGCAACATCTCCTTTCTCTGCAATTTTTATTTTCCTAATGTCTTCTCCTTTCTCATCTAAAACAAAAACATCGACGTCTTTTTCGTCGAGTTCTTCAACAACTTTCAACAAGCTTTTCTTCTCAACAAAACATCCAGGAAAAACTTCTCGCTTATCTCCTTCCTTATATTTATAAAGAATTTTTTTAATCAGTCCTGCAACATCTTTTTTAGAAATTTCAGTGTCATTTTTTAACCGAATTTCAATATGCTTCGGCGGGTCAGGCATACCATAAAAAACCAAATGGACTATCGTATCTTCCCGTCGAGAATTACTCAAAAACAAACTCTGAATAATAGAATGAATCACGATATCCATCCTGCCCGCTTTCATCAATTCATCTGTTCGAAAATTTCCTGACGTCTGAGCCCTTCCTGAAAAATAAATTATATGTTTCATAATCTTTTATGGGAAATTAATTTAATAACCTATGTTAACGATATTCTTCAGGAATTTCATCAAACCCTCCAACGAAAACTAGCGTGGAACTAAAACTTAAATCGCTTGATCTTGGAATGTAATAAATTTCGTATTTATGTCCTTTTTCTTTCTCCCTATTATAATCTAGTTCAATGATATACACAAGGTCCGCCCTTCTTTGATTCTTAGGCAAATGAGATTCATTCATATCTTTTAATAAAATCTTCTCAATTTCATCAACTATTCCACCCTTTAACTTGACTTGTTTAATTTCTCGAGTTTACTCATCATAGTGTTCAAAAACAATCTTGTAAGTATCATTTACAACTACTTTAACTTCTGATGAATCTGGAAGAGGAGTATCTTCTGTCGTAACATATATTTCTTCATTAAGAGAATCATTATTTAGATCTTTTCTTATTGTATGACTTTTATATTCTATCTTAATTAAATCTGGTTTGCTCAAAGCACTATAGGGCATAGTCAATAAGACACTAGTTGCAAGAATTCTTCTTGTTTTCCTTAACAAAGATTCTAAATTCCGATTCATCCATGACGAGCCCCCTTCGGTGAGTCGAGTAATTTTTTTCTCTCATATTAATTTTAAACACTCAGAATATAAATATTTTTCTATTTTTAAATAAATCTTACTTTTTCAACTTTATATTTCTATTAAATTATCCTAACTTCTTTTGAAGGAATAAAACCATTAACTGGGCAAAGATTTACATCAAGGACTTCATCCTCTTTAATTCTTATTGTTCCAGCGTGATCGTAGCCCTTTAAACATTTTTTACCCAACCCAAATCCTTCTTTACAAGTGTAATATCTGGGCCCGCTTTCAGCTGCATAATGTGGTCCTTCAGCATATTCGCATCTTATTTCGTTTTCCATAGAATTTTCAATTTTATTATATCTTTTTAAAACTTTCTACTTATTTTATAGGAGTAGGATCAATCGACATATGTCGAAGGGCAACCGAAAATTACTTCTCACTTCGTTCGAAAATTAATTACGACTTCAAATCCGACTGCGTCATGATTTTCCGTAGAGAAAAAATGATAATAACATAGCTCGAAATTTGTGGATTAACAATTTCTTAGCGAAGATCCTTGACGAAGTCTGGCCGAGCATTTTGACTTTGACAAATTTGTTATTGATAACGAAGTCAGGATGCGAGTAGAAGCCATTAATCTTGCGTCAGCAACAAATTTACACATAAAGTAAAATACGACATATGTGTGTGGATAACACACTACTTATTTTATAGGAGTAAGAACAAACTCTGCCCTCAATACAATTCCGTTTTCAAAAACCCTTTTGTAAACTCCAATAAATTTATCTCCAGAAAAAATACAATAATACTCCTCATTTTGTGGAATATCTCCATCAATATCCTCCTCAAAAACAGGCTTTCCAGTAAATAATTTCTCAACACTTTTTTCTTTGACCAAAACAACAGGATATAACTCTGAAACAATTTCTCCTGGAATCAAAATTTCTCTTAACTTCAAATCATTTCCTTTTCCATTATCATATTCATCAACTGCTTTTTCAAAATCATACATGCTTACAATTTTTTTTTCAGAAAAAATCCCGGCTCCAACACGTCGAAGTTCCAACATATGCGCTCCGCATTTTAACTCTTCACCTAAATCATGAATTAATTTTCTTATGTAAGTTCCTCCTTGACAAATTGTTTGAAAAATAAATTCTCCGTTGCCATTGTCTTCCAAAATCTCAAAACTTTTAATCTCACGCTCACGCTCTTCTCGTTTAACCCGCGATTTAACTGGAGGCAGCTGCGTAATCACTCCAATAAACTTTTCCCTAATCATATCCTCAATTTTTTTCTTAGAAACATCCTCATGAATTTTCATTATTCCAACATATTCTTTATCCCTATGAATAAAAAATTCCATTAACTTACATGCTCGATTCAACGCAACAGGCAACACACCTGTAACTTTCGGATCTAAAGTGCCGAAATGCGACATCTTTTTCAATCCAAGTTTTTTCTTAACAAACTCATCAACTCCAAAACTCGTCGGCCCAGAGGGCTTGTCAATATTAATTATAGAAAATTCTAGTAGTTCTTCAGTTGATTTTGACGATTTTATTTTATCGAGGTTGATCATGAAAAGAACTAAATCTCACCATTCAAATACTTTTTCCTTTTTTCTTCATCAAATTTTTCAATAGCATATCGCAGCATTGTCCTAGGCATATTCTTATATCTTCTCCCTTCCTGCAAAAATTTCTCCTCAGCTTTCAAATTTCTTTTTCCAATCTCTCTTAAAATCCAACCAACCGCCTTATGAATTAAATCATGTTTATCTTTTAATAATATCTTTGAAATTTCAAACGCGTCTTTAAAATCATTATTTCTAATAAAAGCAAAACAAGAAATAATTGAAATCCGCCTCTCCCATAAATTTTCTGATTGAGCAAGTCTATATAAAATCTCTCTTGACTTATCAACTAACCATTCTCCGACAATTTTATGACTAGTCAAGTCGACGAGGTCCCAATTATTAATATATTTTGTATTTTTTAAATAAAAATTAAAGATTTCTTTTTTCGTCGGTAAATCCCCATTTTTATATTTTTCAACTAAAATTAAAAGTGATGCAAGCCGTTCTTCATGAATTTTAGAAAATAAACTTTTTTCAATTTCACTCAACTCCAAATCTAAAAACATCTTCGCAACTTCTCTAGTTTCAGGAACAATGACTCCAAGAAAAATATCGCCTTCGCCATACTCCCCCTTTCCTGTCTTAAAAAATCCACTAAGTAATTTTGCTTTTTTAGGATTAGCACGTTTTTTAAGTTCCTGTTTTATTAACGTCATGTTTTGTTTAGAGAAAACGAGTATAAAAAATTACCTTCACTTCGTTCAGCTATCAATAATTTAAGTCCAGAGCAAGCTCAAGGACTTTCGCCTAGAAATTGTTAATACAATAAAAATCTTAAACGGAAAACTGTGACGAAATCCAGTTTGGAGTAAATGATAATCGGGTGAGTTTACGAGCTCCACTCATTTCTGCAAAGCTTTCCTTTGCTGATGCTTTGGTCCTTTTTGCTGTTGAGTTTGATGCTTCATTTGTTTTGCCTGTCTTTCTGCGATTTTTGCGCCAGCTTCAGCACCCGCCCTTGCCTTTTCTTTTTCTTCTTTAATTTCGTCTTCGGTTTTTTCTTTCTTCTCCTCTTCAGGCTTTTCTACCGCAGCCTTTTTCGCTTCTTTATCTTTCTTCTTTTCTTCAGCAGTCTTAGAACCTCTTTCTTCTCTTGCTTTCTTGAATTTTAACTTGTCTTTAAAATCCACTAAATATACTCTGACAATATCTCCTTCTTTAATCGCCTTAATTTTTATTTTCTTTGGGGGTTTTTTTATTCCTCTAAACCAAACTTCTTCGTTGACAAATTTATCAATCCGAATTTTATTTAAATCTCTGTCCCGGATTTTCATATGGCGAACAAGAAATTCTCGAATGGCTTTTATTGCTTTCTTGCTTCTTTTATAACGAGGAACTTTACTCCATTCTTTTAAAAGTGGAATAACATAAATCCTTTCTTCTTGTTTAGTTTCAGTTTTTGCTTTAGCCATTTATCCAAAATGCGATTTCCTTATCTTTCGCGGTTTAATATGCAATTTAGTTCTTCTCCATGAACGTTTCTGTTTTGTCGTCGTTGAAGGATGCACTCTCTTGCCCTTCCCATACTTTTTCAAAACAACCCAAAACGGAGCCCATCTAGTTCTACGTCCAAGTTTTGAAAGCGTTATTTTTTTCTGTTCGTTTTTAATTCCCATCTTCATTAACCTCTTCTTTTTCCACTTTAAATTCTTGAATAGGTTTTTCTCTCACATTATTATTCACACCATTAACATCATCACTATTTACAGTTATTTTTTTATTAACTTTATTTACTTCCTTCGGGGTGTCAGCCTCGCTATTTTTAGTTTTCTCAATTCTCCTAATATTTATCCCCTCCAAAAACTCTTTTCCTTTGGCTGTTAGTTTTCTTCCACTTCTTTCTTTTTTTCCTTTGAATACTTCTGTAAAACCGGCTTTATCAGATTGCTGAAGAATTACACGAATTATTTTTCCACTCGCTCTCTTAAAAATTTCCGGTTGCATGCCCCTATCTTTTTTACTTCCATAAAGAGTTCTAAATCTTTGAACCCCGACAGTTTTATTTTTGTAAATTTGCCTCAATATAGAAGCTGCCCGCCTAAACCAAAAATCAGGTTCTTCAATTGGTCTTTCTTTACTCGAACCAGACTTAACAAATCTACTCCATTCTGGTGCTTCAAACTCAGGAACTTTTTTCAAAGCTTCTGCTAAAGCCAGATTATATTCTTGCGGATTATAACTTAAAATATTTTTTTCCATCTTTCAACCACGCCTTGCGGCGTTAGACAAAACTCAAAGAGTTTAGTTAGTAGAAATCTGTAAGAAAGGGGGTATATAAAACTTTTGTGAAGGAATCATTTAGCCACTTTCCACATTTCATTAAAGTAATTCCTTAAACTATTTGAAAGAGATTCCGATTGAATTAAAATTGAAAATACTATTTCACCCCACACCACAATCAAGACTTTATCAGCAATAATATCTATATTTCCAGGAATAGGAATGTCAGAGAATTTCATTGTTAGATGTTTTGACTTTTTTGCGAACCAAGATTTCTTGTAATCTTTGTTACAAATTCCCCTGTTCTTTATATTCTTAGAAATATCGGCAATGCTATTATAAAATAAATTTGATTCTTCGCCGTATTTTTCGTCATGAATATAGAAAAACAAGAACTCATCCTTTTTTGAAATAGATTTGAATAACTTCTCGTAAGCAGTTCTCAGTCCTTTTTTTCCAAGAAAAACTTCTGCTTCTTGTTGATTTTTTATTTCTTGAAGTTTTTCTAAATCTGGAATTATTTTTAGAAGAGTTTCTTTTTGAATTGAAATTTCTTTTTCTTTTTTATTCAAATATTCAACTAAGTTGGAAGGAGATGCCGCTTGGAAATATTTAGTCTTATTTTTTATAATATAACTTACAATTCCTTTTCCAATTAATCTATTCAGAACGTCATATACTTTAGAATAAGCAACTCCAGACTTTTTTACTATTGGTCCGACTGTTGAGCTTCCAAGCTCGCTTAAAGCAACATAAACTTTAGCCTCTCCTTTTGTTAAGCCAATATTAAGTAAATCATATATTTCTTTATTTGCCATAAAAGAAAATAATTTTCATGTTATAAAAACCTTTCTATTATACTCCCCGTACGGGGGAGATAATATTTAAGTAGCCTAAAATTCTATGACTATTAACAAGTAGTAATAAAATAACTGCTTGAATTAAATAAAACAAAAAATCATGGAGAAAAATTAAAATGAAAAACATAAATAGCAAAATAAAAAGAACAGTCGCAACTGCAGGATTAGTAGGAAGTCTTTTTGTACCTAGCGAGTCTTACAGTTTAAATTCAAGACATGAAGAAACGCAATATCAGACAATTTCAGATGAACAATCCGATTTTTCTTTTGCACCTCTAATCTACCTAGCCGGTTTTACATTGCTTGGTGTAAGGGCAATTCAATCTTCGTATAAGCAGGCTATAAGAGAGGAATTAAATTCAAGGAAGGAAAAATAAAATGCCACCAAACATGGAAAAACAAGAAACACAAAAACTGTATAGCGAGCCAGGTTTAGTTAAATGTATAGATGACCCATACATCGATGAAAGAAGATGGATTCTTGAGGAGATACTGGAATTATTTAGGAATAAAATGGAATTAAGGGAGGAACCAACAAATCTAGTTCTTTATAGTGGGTCTATTTCAGAATTTAATTCTACAAGAGGTTGTGAACATGTTCCTGTTGCAGAAAATGGGAAACTTTATAAAAAAATATTCGGTCACTACCCCGGTGGAGATTATTTTAAAGTAAAATTAGATAAATTTGGCAATGCAGACAAAATAGGTAGAACTGGTTTTAGACAAATGTATGGTGATGACCTTTCATGTTTCCCTAACAAATTCAGAAAAGGAGTTGCTGCTATAGTTGATTGTATTGTTGAACCAGTTACTGGAAGTAATAGTATAAGCTCGAGGCAGGGGATTGGTGGTTTTTATAGATCTTGGGCAGTTTATGGATATAGGGTAGTTGGTGTTCCAGTAATAAAGAAAGATGGTATGATGCGAAGAGCTAAGAAAAAATTTCTCTTCTGGTGAAGAACCCGACGATATGAAACAATTAGCTGATTATCTTAATAGCGTTAGTGTTTAATTTTCCAACCACCTTACCTCGCAATTAATTTAAAACTATCGAATAAGATTTAGCACTCGCAAGCTCGTGAATAAACTAATGATAACAGGATTTAGAATTAACCTAATTCCTCATTCTCTAACCGCCTTTCTCCATTTCTTAACAACAATCGTAAATCCAATTATTTTAGCAGTATAATGATTTCCTAATCCACTTAAAATCTTTTCTTTATATTCATTAACTTTTTCCTTTTTATGTCCGGCATTTTTCAAAATAGAAATTCTCACATTCCCGTTTTTCTTAAATAAGCCCTGCAACGAGATAATAAAATTTTCAGTAACTCCATTTTTTCCTAGCTGGACTTTTCCTTGTGTTTGATTCATAAACAATAAAGATTTTATCCAATTAAAAACTTTTCTTATCTGTAAGGTAAAGTTCATAACTTAACATTTGCATTCGCAGGCTCATGAATAAATAACTCAAATCTGACTCCGTCGGGATTTTCGTCTTAAAATAGTTTTAACGAAGAAATCTAAGCGAAGCCGAGCGTTTACGATTTGGCTATATTGAACTTATTTCAAATCGTGGACGCGAGTTGGATTTCTGAGCACCAATAACTTGCGACTTTGGAGCGAGCAAATATTAATAAAGTATATTAAGAATCAAGGTTTACTTAACATTAGAATAAGTTAGAATGATCTTCATCCACCTTGCCTCTTTTTATTTGAACATATAACGTGAGACTTAAATATTTCCTCGTTGTTTTTAAGTCTCCCGAATATAGCAACATACATTTTGAAGAATTATTTAAGTCTATTGCTATAAGGTGTGAACCTTGCTGACAACCACAAGATTTTTGGTCTCCAATCATTGTTGGAGAGTCAGCCATCATACAGGGTTATCAGCAAGGCAAAAGGTGTGAGGTTGAGAAAACACTGGTCCATTTAATATGAGTGCTCTCTTTAATATTATATCAACTAAAAAATACTTTATAAACGATGAGAAACAAAAATCCCTATACAGAATATATAAGAATCCTCTATATAAATCTTTAAATAAACTACCATAAATAGATTTATATGGACTTACTTGGTTGGGTTACAATTAACAAAGAAGCACTAAAGATTTTGTATGGTTTAATAATTACTATTATCTCTCTAATTATTGTATTAAGAACCCATAAACTTTACAGAATTAGTTTACACCAGGGCATAAGATATTTTAGAAACGCTTTCTTTTTTTACGGCATCGGATTTTTTGCAAAATATGTTCTGGAATCATTAGCATTCATTTTTCAAATAGACGTAATTTTTATCCAAATAATTTCAATATTATTCAAATTCTTTTTAGTCATGGCCGGATTTTTCCTTCTTTATAGTTTACTTTGGAAAAAAATTGAGGCTTCAAAAGAAGACTATCCAAGTTCTTTATTTCATCCAAAGATTTCAATTTTTTATCTTATGACAATTATAATTGTAATTCTTGACCATGTCTGGTTAACTCATTTCTTTACTTTCATATCACAAATAATTGTTTTCACGTTAGCGTCAATAATAAGCTTAGTTAATTATCAAAAAAATCCTCAAAGGCAATTCCTCAAATTTTATTTTATTGCAATGGTTCTAAGTTTAATAGCATGGCTTCTTAACGCATTCATCGCGTTGTATTTTCAATTGAATAGCGTGATAAGCATAAGTATATTCTTAATTAATACATTCATATTTTTGCTCTTCCTATACGGCGTAGTTAAATTCACAAATAAATAAATGGTTGAAAACAATGGCAAAGAAAAGAGAACGTTTAGATGTAATTAAAGATATTCTTAGAGTAACCAGAGACAATCGCCAAATTAAACCAACACGTCTTCTCTACGCGTCAAACCTCTCGCCGCAAATGTTCAAAGAATACGTCGATGAATTATTAAAAAAAGAATTCATAATTTTGTTAGAAGATAAAAAAGGGAAAAAAACATTTTCAATTGCAAAAAAAGGCAACGATTTCTTAGAGCAATATAAAATTATTGAAAATTTTATTGAGAACTTTGGGTTGTAAAATTTTATTAATGTTCATTATAAATCATTGGTCCATAAAAAGCTAAACCTGCCCCAATAAATCCTTCAATTACATTCACATAATCAATTGGATTTTGAGCATTACTATAAGCATCTCCAAATAAGCCAATACCTAGAGCAAACAATCCAATTCCAGTTAATTTTTTTATTAATCCATTCCCCATCTTCATTTCCCCATCCCAAACCCGCCCGTCGGCAAAGCATTCAAAATTTCTTCTTTATCAATTTTTAATTTGCCAGAAATTTGTTTTGCGAATTCTTCTTTTTCAATATTTCCAGGAACAATTAAAGCAAGCTTTTTTCCATTGCATGATTCTAACGGCGCTGCTCTCAAAATATCTTTTTGCTTGCATAAAGCTAATTTTAATTCAACAGTAACCCTGTCGATTTTCCCAATAACTCCAAAGGTACCAGCACTCATTCCAGACTTTTTAACAAGCTGCTCGCTCAAAAAAATATCAATTGTAGTTTTTTTCAATCCATTTCTCCAAGCTCTTGAAAAACAAGCTGTCCAAATCGCAGCCTCGTCCATATCTTTTAAAGTCACGCTTCCAACATAATCATCTATAACAGCAAACGGACTTCCTGGAATTTTAGTATGCATAATAATTCTGTTTTTCTTACTCTTTATCAAATCCCTGACAACTTCTTCATTTTGCTCTGCACTCTTGCCGCCATAAACCAACTTTCCCGATTTAGTAAAAAACCACCTGTATTTCTGATAAAATTCTTTCTCTAACTTTGGTTTTGATATTTTTCCAACATTCTTAATAATTTTAGAAGTCTTTGTGTTTTTAGTAGATTTCTTTTTTTTCACAACCATAAAAAAACAAAAAGCAGACTATATTTAAAGTTATCTATCGACGTTAAATTAGTACTGGTTGGTACTGAATTTGAAATAAAATTGCTCACTCGCAAGCTCGTGAGATATCTAAAAAACTATTATTTAAGATCAATTATTATTAAGAATTTTTACATTCACTTTTTTTCTTTTAGCGAAGAGCCTTGAGCTTGCTCTGACTCGAAGCTACGGATTCGCGATGAATGATTTTGCGAAGGCGAATTGTATATTATAATACCGAGCAATTTCATGAGAACTAATTTGATATATAAATAGCGAGTGGGGTTGCGAGTAGAGTTGGGAGCTGTCATCAATTGCGAGCGTTAGCGAGCCTCTTTTCCCAACCGCTTATTAACAACTCTCAAACACTTTCTTTGATTCGGCCACTTCAGAATTTTAACTGCTTTATCAAAAATCAGCCACTTGAAATCAGAATGTTCTTTTATATCAATTTTCACTTTTCCTTTCTTGACTTCAACAGCAAACAATGAATAACTCTGCCCAATTTCTTTTCTATCTAAAAGTTTTTCCCTATATCTATATCTGCTTTTCACACCAAATTCTTTAATTTTTAAAATTTTCAATCCAGTTTCTTCTTTCAACTCTCTCTTAACAGCATTTAATTCTGTTTCATTTTTATCAACACCGCCTTTCGGAAACTCCCACCCTATCCAATGTTTGTGTCGCTTGAGGATTGCATAATATACTTTATCATTTTCAATAGCATAGGTTACAATAAAAACACCTCGTCTGTATTTTGATTTCATTTTTCTATAACAAATATTGTTCCTTCTTCTTTTAAACCTTCTTTTGGAATATATCTTAGTGAGTCATTGAATATCTCAGAACATCTCTTGAATTTCTCTGGATAAGGCATCTCTTTAGGAAAAAGAATAAATGGATATCTGTATCTTAAAACATCAAAAAAACTTTCGACATTTTTCTTTGTCAAGTCAAATGAATAATCTTTTTTATACGATAAGTTTAATTTACAATCATTTGAAATTTCTTTAATAGATTCAACAGATATTCTTCGGTAAATGATATCGCTTTGAAGCGTTTTTCTAAAAAAATGTTCTATGAAATAAATAAATCCTCTGTCTTTTCCTACGACAAGTGCGGGAAGATTAAATAATATTTTACCTTTATTTTTTAAAACACTTCTCAAACTTTTGAATAATGGTTTTATCTCCATATCCCATAAAGCTGAACTGATAAACACTGCATCGTATTGTTCATTAGTTAGGTCGCTTATTCTTTCGGCGTTTCCTTGAAGAACTTTTATTTGTCCATTTTTTATTTCTTTTTTGAAATTCTTTTTATAGAAAAATATCATTTCTTCAGATAAATCTATAGCAAGAATATTTATCTTTGGATATTTCTTTAATAGAACTTTGCTCATCACGCCGGTTCCACACCCAAGATCGATAATTTTAGCATTATCTTTTAATTTAATTGTTTGAATAAGTTGGTAAGATGATTTTTCATAATAATTATCTTTAGGTTTAGAATACTTATCATAGAGTTGTGCATAATTCTCCCAATCAAAATTCTTTTTCCAGTAAATTCTTTGAAACTTTCCCATCATAACCTCTTAACAACACTTCCTTTATCAGTATCGTCGACGCTATAACCCATTCCCTGAATTTTTTTCCTTAATTCATCAGCCTTGTCGAAATCCTTTTCCTTTCTCGCATTTTCTCTTTTTTTAACTAACTCTATAACTTCAGCAGGAATATTAACTTTCTCGCGTTTAAGCAAACCCAAACCAAAAACTTCATCCATTTTCTTAATTGTCTTAATCTTTCCCTTAGCTTTTTTATCTCTAACTAATTTCCACAAAACCTGCAGCGCCTTCGGCATATTCAAATCATCGTTGATTGCCTCTTCAAATTTTTTAAGATAAATCTCGTCTTTTCTTTCATCATCTTTCATCTCTGAAATAATATTTTTCAATCGCTTGTAAGAAATTTGCGCGCTTTCCAAATTATTCAGCGAAAAATCCAGGGGTTTCTTGTAGTGGGTTGTCAACGCCAAATATCTAAATGATAATGCGTCAAAACCTTTTTTCTCTAATTCTGAAATCGTGTACAAGCCACCAGAACTTTTTGAAATCTTTTTTCCTTTTGATAAAAGCCATCCCGCATGAAGCCAATAATTTACAAACTTTTTTCCTGTCGCTGCCTCGCTTTGCGCAATTTCATTTGTATGATGAACAGGAATATGATCCATTCCGCCAGTATGAATATCAAAATGCTCGCCGAGATATTTCATACTCATAGCAGAACACTCAGTGTGCCATCCAGGAAAACCAACACCCCACGGCGATTCCCATTCCTGCTGTCTTTTTTCATTTCCAGAAAGTTTCCACAACGCAAAATCAGTTTTATTTTTCTTTCCCCCAATATCTATTCTTTTTCCCGCCTTTAATTTTTTAATATTTAATTTGGCTAATTTTCCATAATTCTTAAACTTGGTGCTGTCAAAATAAATTCCATCAGAAGTATTGTAGGTATAGTTCCTCATTTCTAATTTTTTAATTAAATCAATTTGTTCTTTAATATGTTCAGTCGCCTTCGCCCAAACATCCGGTTCAGAAATATTTAATTTTTTGAAATCTTCTTTAAACAATTTCAAGTAATATTCAGCAATATCAGGAGCTTTTTTATTTTCACGCTTCGCAGCCTTTTCCATTTTATCCTCGCCAGTGTCCGCATCACTTGTAAGATGTCCGACGTCAGTTACATTCATAACTTCTTTAACAGCATAACCATTAAATTCCAAAATCCTTCTCAGCAAATCAGAAAAAATATACGTGCGAAGGTTTCCAATATGCTGATACCAATAAACAGTCGGCCCGCAAACATACATTCTTACCTTTCCTTTTTGTAATGGCTTAAACACTTCTTTTTTTCGTGTTAATGTATTGTATAACTTCAGCATAAAATATCAAAGAAAAAGGAATTTAAAAACGTTCACGCCATGCGATTTTTCCGGAGGCAATTAAAAATCGGGTTCGGTGTTTAGAGGAGATTGTTAAAGAACCAGCGGCGAGCGATTTTGCGAAGGCGAATTATTTTTTATAATACCGAGCGAGGTCGCGAGTTTTCTTAAATTTAAAATAATCCGCTCTTTATAATTTGGATTCTAAAAGAAGTTCCCGCAAGATTAATATCTCCAGGTTGTTGAGTGTCTCTTACATCAATAAGAATCTTTTGGGTGCAAAGAGCAGTTCCTTTTGGAATTGAAAAAAGTATTCTTGCATAAGCATTTGGCCCTCCCCAATCTTCAAAGTCATTCCACTGGTTTAAATTTTCCTTAATTAAATTTGCTGTTTTAGTATCTCCTAATTTTTCCACACAATCATCATTTGAACTGCCTAATTCTAATCTATATTGCAGTCTTGATCTATCTCCAACCTCACTTCCATCATAAGTGCTTGCTCCAATAGCAACCCCAAAATCTGCTGTTCCCGCCTTAACTCTTGCTTTTTTATCAGACCCCAATTTTACTACAACATTATCATCTTCTTGTGCGAATAAATTATTAATCTCTGCTTTAACTTTATCATCTAAATCATCAACACTTCCTGTAGCTCCTGTAAAAATACTTCTCACCAAAACCAAACCCAAAACAAGAACACTCATTAACAAAACTATAGTTACAATAGTTCCTATAGACATTTCCATCGCTGCTTTTTTATTTTGAATTTTCATTTAAGTTTGTTGGAATTGTTGTTGTAATTGAGGAAGTATCTGCTGAAACGTAATCCAAATCACAACTATACTCAATATAATTCCGATTATATTTAAAATAATTCCAACCTTTCCCAGCTTCATAGGATATTTCTTTTGTTGAATATAACAAAACGACAAACCGACAATTCCAACAATTAAACCGACAATTCCTGCTATAACTATACTCAAAACTCCCAAAGTAAATCCAGAAATTCCAAGCCCTTCTTGCGAAACAGCTCCTGCACTTTTGCTGACTTTTCCTTCTTTTTTATCTGCCATCTTCTCTTTTATAAATATTTCAATGAATCACATTTTATAAACGTTTTTATTTACAATAGTTTTATTAAACTCTTTTACTTAAATAAAATATGACACCTTTATTTGAACAATTTATACTTGGATTTATTCAAGGAGTTTTTGAGTGGATTCCTATAAGTTCAGAAGGGGTTTTAATTTTAGTTCAATCTAATTTTTTTAATAATTTAAATATAGATTCAATATTGAAAATAGCATTGCTTCTTCATCTCGGAACATTTTTCGCAGCATTAATTTATTTTAGAAAAGATGTTAAAGAACTGTTTATTGCCTTAAAAAATTACAAACACTCAACCATTGAAACAAAAAAACTTCTTAACTTTCTTATTATTTCAACTATTGTCAGCGGAATTATTGGATTTGTAATTTACAAATTTGTTTTAAATGCCGCAAAGAATTTCACTTTGTCTTCGAAGATTATAACTATTACAATTGGAATTTTTTTACTTATTACAGGATATTTGCTTCTAACTTCTTCTAAGAAAAGGGTGTATGATAATAACAGAACAATTTACAATTTAACTATTGTGGATAGTTTGCTTTTGGGTTTTGTTCAGGGAATTGCAGTTCTCCCTGGTTTGTCACGAAGCGGTTTAACAGTTTCTTCTTTATTATTAAGAAATGTTGACGATAAAACTTCCTTGAGGTTAAGTTTTTTAATGAGCTTGCCAATTGTTTTAGCTGCAAATATCTTCTTGAATTTTAAAGATTTGATTTTAATAAAAGAATTTTACATTGCTTTATTTTTCTCATTTATCTTTGGATTAGCAACTATTCATCTTCTAATGAAATTTGCAGAAAAAGTAAAGTTTGGCTGGTTTGTTGTTTTAATGGCGTTAATGATGATTCTTGCAGGATTTATTTAAAATAGGAGGGGATTTGAACCCCTATGAAAAATTGAAAATTTTTTATGCGACGAAGTCGGGGGTTCAACGAGAAATGAGATTGGGGATTTTAACCCCCAAGTAAAATGCAAAAAGCATTTTGATGTCGCGAAGCGTGGGTTCAACGAGAAATGGGGATGCGGGGATTTGAACCCCGGACACCATGATTGCTGATTCCTATTTTCTCCATAACTCGCAAAGCGAGCATTTTTAGGAGAGGTTTTGCAAAGGAGAACCTTAGGTTCTCCAGCATCTTCAGTCATGTGCTCTCCCCCTGAGCTACATCCCCTTATCAAAATCAAGTTAGAATTCTTTTTTAAATGTTTATGCTATTAACAATTTAGATAATTGTTTTTGTTGAAATAGCACTCACTCCAAAGTCGCTCGTGTCATTAATTGATCTCAAAACTGACTTCGTCAAGTTTTTCGATTAACAAAATTTATCCTATTAAATACATCTTAAGAATAAACTCTATCTAGATTATGTGCAATAATATCATTTTCATTTATCTTTGCGACTTTGGAGCAAACAAATTATTTTTCAATTTAAAGAAAAAGTGTAAGTTGGGAATAGGCCACCTTCTGTCGTTCTTTCACGTCGAGCGTCAAAGAGAACATGTTAACATTCAACTAAGCGGCTTAAAGCCTTGCATCCGTCGAGGTGTTCGTTTCATCAAATCTCGCTTCTCAAAGTTCAACGCAAGTTTCATTACTCAAAGCGAACTGTGTCGTTTCTGTAACAGAGCTTTGCCTCACGACAATCCATTTTCGCGGACGACGTTAATATGATGGGCGGACCTTCCTCAAAACTAGAAATCATGTTTAGACTTCTTGACAATCTAATGCCAAAGTTCCGAAGTTAACTACCCAACTTACAAGATTGGATAGAAAGGGGAGTTTTTAAACTTTTTTCTTAAACACTTTATTAACTTAATTTACTTAAAGTTTATAGAAAGGATTAAATATCTTTTTTGAGTATGAAATTTATGGATATAAAAAAATATGTTAAAGGAGTTTATGGTAATATCAAAGTTGATAAATGCCAATTTACCAATAAAGAAATATCTGAATTAAAAAAAACTAAAGAGCTATTGATTTATCTTCCCTCAAAAATATCCCCATCAAAATTATGTAAATTGTTTGGAATTAAAACCAATATTAATTTCAAAAATGAATCATTAATAAATAATATCATGATAAAAGAAAACCAATGGTTTATTGTTTCAAATAGTAAAACTCCCGAATTAATAAATAAGAGCGGACAAGAAGCAAAAAGAATTTATGAAAATGAGGGGCTCTATGGAATGGATTTAAGACGTTATCTTGCTTTTATAAGCTTGCCTGCTGAAAGAAAACTCCACACTTAAGTGATGAGTGAATTTCAGCTGTCATGCCGGCAAGCTTTTCTCAGTAAAATATTAATTCTAGAAAAACTAAATAAAAAAGTCGGCAGG
>Ga0209210_1000069_pt1 | contig 132786 bp, 138 predicted proteins | sample RifGroA1_FD_183991 | JGI IMG/M metagenome (GOLD analysis project Ga0209210, IMG submission 183991) | Contaminated groundwater microbial communities from Rifle, Colorado, USA - Rifle Groundwater A1 (SPAdes) (version 2) | ecosystem: Environmental > Aquatic > Deep subsurface > Groundwater >... | reverse complement strand
ACTCGCTCCGACTACAGGGAGTCTGGTGGCACAAGGACGGACCATCCCCGATAGGGGATAAGCCGGGTCATCACCGGTCTGCAAAAAGAAGGGTTCGATTCCCGATGCCCTGTAAACAATGGGGTCGTCGTCCAACTGGGAGGACATCCCCTAATAGTTTTTCAATAAACTCTGTCTCGTGTGATGGAGGTCGTCAGGAAATGAGCCACCCTAAAAAAGAAAGACTTCCTTGCCCCGTGTGCCAAACTCCTGTTGAGAACCTTGAGGCCATTACTTGTTCTCACAAATGTCAGCAGGAGCGTAGTTATCAAGACTACATCTCTCGTTGGAAAAGAGGTCTAGAGACTGGGAATAAGGGTGTTGGTGAGGAGCAACTTTGCGGGCGGATTCGTAGGTATCTTCGAGAAAAGTACCAAGAGAAGTGTGCTCGTTGCGGTTGGTCAGAGAGAAACCCCTTCAATGGCATCATCCATCTCACAACAGAGCACATAGACGGAAACTGGGCTAATACGACAGAGGAGAATCTCACCCTTCTTTGTCCGAACTGTCACAGCCTAACCCCGACCTACGGGGTTCTGAACAAGGGAAAAGGAAGACCCTCAAGGCACCGAAATGGGGCATTAGCTCAGTTGGGAGAGCACCACAATGGCATTGTGGGGGTCGTCGGTTCAAGTCCGATATGCTCCACCACTTCTCGTGTTGTGTTCCCCTCTCCAGCCCGGTCACTGCCTTGACCGGGCCTTTGCGGATGTAGCCTAGTGGCTAGGCACCACCTTGCCAAGGTGGACCACACGGGTTCGAATCCCGTCATCCGCTCTGTGCGTTCCGTACTGTTCCGGTGTAGCTCAATTGGTAGAGCGCAAGTCTGTTAAACTTGATGCAGCCGGTTCGATCCCGGCCACCGGAGCCAGTCCCCTTTACTTCGTTTGCAGGAGCGGGCCAATAAGGTACCGTCTGGAAGTGAGATGCGGGGGGCTATGGGCTGTTAGGGGAGTCTGGCCGTCCCCTCCTGACTGTCGATCAGGAAATCACGGGTTCAAATCCCGTACAGCCCGCTCTTACTGGTCCACCTGATTGCAAGGGTGGGGAAACCTTCATGTCCCTGCTGTCCCGTGCCAAAGGTAATACCGAGTAGACGGGCAGAGGCAGGCGGGAATCAAACACCACGCCGGGGGATATGGAGGCCAGCTACAATTCGGGTGTCGTCTAGTGGCCGGACGCAGGGTTTTGGTCCCTGTTACGGGGGTTCGAGTCCTCCCACCCGAACTAGGATTAGCAGTAAGTGCCTGCTTAGCTCATTTGGCAGAGCAGAGGTTTTGTAAACCTCAGGTGGTCGGTTCGATTCCGACAGCAGGCTCTATAGGCGGGTAACTCAGTTGGAAGAGTGCCTCTCTCACGCAGAGGTTGTCGCAGGTTCAATTCCTGTCCCGTCTACTATGGTAGCAGCAGGGGTTCGTCATTTTCAGGGGCTGGTGCGAACCCAACCCTGGGAATGCCTTGCTGCTACCTGAAACTGGCCCGTATCTCAGTTGGAAGAGAGCACGCCTGATATGCGTGAGGTCGCTGGTTCAATTCCAGCCGGGCCAACTAGATGTTCTGGGGATGGCTCCCGCCTTTGATGGCAGCCCGGTTCGAATCCGGGGGACACACGGTTCGATCCCGTACAGAGCATCTTACCGGGGCGTGGCGTAACCTGGTTAACGCACTTGACTGGGGGTCAAGGGATCGGTGGTTCAAATCCACTCGGGCCAACTTCGGTTATCTTCCTATCCTGAGGTGTCTGTGGAGGTGTCCCATGACCTTAAGACAACTGCTTCACCGCATGGCACAGGCACGTCCTGAGATGCGGCAACATTTGGTCCCCATGTTGCGAAAAACGGCCAGTCATAACATCCACGACCTGTATGCTTTCTATGCGACAGCAACGCGGCTTCCCTCCCGCGTGGACCCTTCAGATCTTGACTCCTTTGACGCCATAGGGGATCCGACCCGACCCGTCGCGGATGACCTCATGCTGTTCCTGCAACGAAACCCCAAGATGTGGGCTGTAGAGGACAACCCCATCACGTTTAGCGGGAAGTTGGAGAAGGACTTTGATGTAGACACGGAGTTCACCCCCATAACCCGTGGCTATCGTGACCCCGCCTATGCTGAGGAGGTCTCAGTAGGTGTGACGATTGAGGGACCTGAGACCGCAACAGGGCAACTCACCATGGAGATCCCCACAGACATCCTGCTAGGCTTTTTCCTTGCCTTCTGGCAAAAAAAGGGCTTGGCTTTCCAGGCAAGTGAGGCAAAACGAAACCTGGCGAAACATGCAAGAGCGTGGGCATATCTACTCCAGGATCTTTCAGATGTCCTCAGTGCAATGAACATCGGGGATGACCCCCCCCCAGGAGGGTCAGATCAGTTTCAGGATGCCTTGGTGGACCGATATGCGGACCACGTTGAGATTAGCCTGGATGAAGACCTGCTGGACAAGTCCGAAATAGACTATTCCAGTGGGGTTGACAGTTATGGCATCTATGATTTCAAGGTAGACGAAAAGCAGGCGGTCACCCAATCGAAGACCTACATCTCAGGTGCTTTCCAGGTCACTTTCTACCTGCGGGCCACCGCATAATCTCAGTTGGTTCGACTGCTGTCTTTCGTTCTGGGTCGGTAGCTCAGTTGGCAGAGCAAGGGCCTCTTAAGCCCGAGGTTGAGGGTTCAAATCCCTCCCGACCCACTACGGTTCGGAGACATCCGAACCCGAGCAACTGAATGGGTAAGTCACTCAGGGGGAGGGTCCAGGGATGCCTGGAAACCAAGCCAAAGGGCGGACGCTGCTCAGTTGCTCAAATCGGAGTGTAGCTCAGCCTGGTAGGAGCATCTGGTTCGGGACCAGAGGGTCGGTGGTTCAAATCCACTCACTCCGACTAATGACCGTAGCTCAAGGGAGAGCACCAGGGCTGGATACCTGGAAGTGTGGGTTCGAAACCTATCGGTCATCTGTGCGGCTCACCAGGGTTCCCTTTGCATTCTCGGGGAACCCCACAATGTTGGGTGTAGATCAGTGGTAGATCGCTGGATTGTGGATCCAGTCGTCGCGGGTTCAAATCCCGTCACCCAACCCTCAAATGCCCCTGTCGTCTAGCGGCCTTGGACATCTGCCTCTCACGCAGAAGACCACCGGTTCGAATCCGGTCAGGGGCACTTGTAAAGGTTCGAGGGTGGTTGGTATCAGGACTCCTGGGGAGACACTTCCCCAGGAACACCGACGGGGAAGTGTCTCCCCACCAACTGCCCCCGATATTGGCCCGTAGCTCATCTGGTAGAGCGCCTGTCTGATAAGCAGGAGGTAGGTGGTTCAAATCCACTCGGGCCAACTAGAAGTCCTAGAGTCTTGGCAGGCTCCCTAACGGGTCGCTGGTTCGATTCCAGCAGTGCATGGTTAATCCAGGTTCGAATCCTGGCGGGACTTCTTACTCGGGGTGTAGCTCAGTCTGGTAGAGCGCACGGTCGGGGACCGTGAGGCCGGTGGTTCAAGTCCACTCATCCCGACTGTTTGGCAAGCCAAGCCGCAGCAACCTTTCCGGCTTGGATCCGGAGAATCTTGTTGGGGTCATACGCAGGCTTGCGACCATACACGGCAATACCGAAATGCTCGAACAGTTGGGCACCGTCTGAATCGACATGCCACCGGGCATCCAGGTCCTCTCGGGGGATGAATCCCAGGTGGCCCAACAGGAACGGATCCTCGAAGTAAATGTTCTGCTCGTCATACCCAATGGCAACAACGTAGTGGCCATTGTCAAGGGCTTCGGAATAGTCTTTGTTGGCTTCCTTTGCCCAGGCTTGGATGAGCAGGATGATGGGGGCTTTACGGTCCAGCCAGTATTCAAGTTCCTTGATGGTCATGCCTCCGGCGGCATGGACTGAGAAATTGCGGTTGGTCAGATACCCTACAATGTAGCCCGGTTCGATGCCGTCCTCGGTGGCTTTGAGAGCCTTGATCAAATCCGTTTCTACGACCTCAACCCCGAAATAGTAAAGGACGGATTGTAGGGCAGCAGCCCCACAGTCAAACGAGGCGGCCTGGTGGTTACTGGGAAACGGCAGAAGAGGCATGGGCTGAACCTCCTGGGTTCACTCACTGGGGCGGATAGACAGAGTATCAAGCAGGATCCCCGTAGTTCAGTGGATCAGAACGCTCGGCTACGAACCGAGAGGTCGCCAGTTCGACTCTGGCCGGGGATACCAAAGATCGGGTAGTATAGAGGCATGGCTTGGGGCGCTGCAAACATCCCGACATCGGCAACGACGGGGGACATCTATACGATAACCCTTTCGAACAACTCAGCCAATATCACCTCTTCTACTGTGCTTGATTTTCCAAGCCAAACGGCTACGGCGGGGCCGACTTCGAACTATCCAGAAAACCAACTGACCCTAGACCTGGATATTGAACCCGCTCCGCCACCTCTGCCGCCGGTTTGGCCCCGGATCCGTAAACCGGCCCCCGAGTCCCTAAGAGGCTGGCAGGGTCAACGGAGAATGCTGTTGCTGGTCCAAACCCTGCCCCGACTGGGACAACGGCGGATCCGTCGGTCTATGACCACTGCCCAAAAGAGAACTGCTCGCAGACATTCCTGGTAACTATGGGCCTGTAGCGCAGTTGGGAGCGCGCTTCCGTGACATGGAAGAGGTCGTTGGTTCAAGCCCAATCAGGCCCACTCAATGCCCCTGTAGCTCATTTGGATTAGAGCAGGAGCCTTCTAAGCTCAAGGCAGCAGGTTCGAATCCTGTCGGGGGCACTTGTGATCGTTAGCCCTTCTATATTCCTTTGAGGGCATGAACACACAAACACAAGCGCAGGACAGGCATACGGCTCAGAGAGTGACAGCCCGGTATCTTCTCAAACGAGCTTTTGCCTTCTCATTGGATGGGGCTTATCAGTTTCTGGGTTTGCCCCCGACGGCTTCCCCGGACGAGGTCAAGCACAAGTATCAGGAACTGGCCTTCAAGTTCCACCCAGACCGGGGTGGCGACTTGGAGACGATGCAAAAACTCAACGTCGCCCGTGAGATGATTGAGTCGGGGGGTGCTCATCATTCTCCGTCTCCCTCACCGGATTCCCAAGATGAGTCCGTGTGGTCCCGAGTTCGGAACGTGTATGGGCCACAATCAAGCGGGTCTTTCACGGATTCCGACCTGCGACGGTTCGCCCAGGATGTGCTCGATAAGAGCCTTCTCCAGGTGATTTCTCGCTACAAGGTGGCCTGGGTTCCCATGGATGCCGGGGTTCCTCATGGGGGTCGTTGGACGTACTATCGCCCATTCGGGGCCAAGGCTGGGACCCGGCGGCTTGTGGATGTGACCTCTGACAAGCTCTATGAGACCCTCAAGGCTTTCGGCAAGGGCCGCATCTTCGACATGGTTGTTCGGGACAAGGTGGCCTGGGTCACCTGGGAGCTTCCTGGAGATGAGGGATTTCAGTCGATCAGTTTCGAGGAAGTCAAGGTAGCCCCCAAGAAGGATCCGAATGTAGGCATGACCCCTCAGGCAGCCCATGACTATCTGGGAGCCAAAGGGTTCGCCGTTATGGCGGGCGGGACGAAATATGGCTATTGGGCACCGAGAGGGTACCAGGACAAGACAGGCTATTTCATTCGGGAAGCTAAGAAGACCATGCGGGTGATTTGGCGGCATCGGGCCTATGGCCGGAGCATCGAGGATTCAGGGATCAGTCAAGAGGTCTACTTTGGTGCCCTCACCCCGGCATTGCTTGATAAGTGGATGACCCACATCAAAACACACCCCGCAGCCGAGCAGTAATCGGCGAATCTTACCAAGCACCTGCTGTTGATCCGAGACAAGGGTTTCTTCTGGGGCCTTCGTCCAATTGGGAGGACGCAGCCTTCGCAAGGCTGAAACACGGGTTCAACTCCCGTAGGTTCCACTGGTAGAAAGGAGGTGCGAGCAATGACTTTGCACCGTGGAAAACGGGCGGCTTTCAGTACCGCCCCGGGACGGTAGCTCAGTTGGTAGTAGCAGCGGACTTTTAATCCGTTTGTCGCCGGTTCGAACCCGGCTCGTCCCACCAATTCAGGCTTAGCCGATGGTCTTTTCGAGTAGACAGGGTATGAAACGAACAGCGTTCAATTACCAAGTCGAAGCGGTCCTGGAGTTCTCCCGTGAGGAATTGGACCTGCTCATTATTCATTCCCAGCGCCACTACGATGATTATTGTCGGAGTGTGAGTCAACCTGGAGAGGGTTCTTTCCTGCACAGGGCAACGGTTTGTTCGGCCTCCACCCCAGGGAGTCGGATTATCGTCAGTTGGACCTTCAAACAGATTGACCTTTGTTGCAAGCTCCTTGAACACCCGGTCAGGGGTTTCGAGGATTGGGCTGCGGCTATTTTCATGGTCCTTTGCAGAGCGGGCACGGACATCAAACAGGAGAGTGAGCGGCTATATGATCCCCTCCAGGGTCTCAACCGCAAGACTTAGGGCTTGCGGGTTTCGAGTAGACACAGTATCTTGGGACTCTGTTCCTTGACAATTTGGTAGTGTCTTTCAAATGGGGCTGTAGCTCACTTGGGAGAGCGCCGGTTTTGCATACCGGAGGCAGTGGGTTCGATCCCCATCAGCTCCACTGGGCAGCCTGTCCCACAGTCAGGCTAGGGATTCCGCCGAATCTGGACAGGAGAGTGGGGGTTTCCTAGGGACCCCCGACCTCCAATGCGGGCGTAACTCAGTTGGTAGAGTATCGGCTTCCCAAGCCGGATGTCGCGGGTTCAAGCCCCGTCGCCCGCTCCGGGTGCCTGTTGCCCAGGGACATGGTCCTATCTGGAGGTCATGTCACACAGGCTGGTGGAGGCGCTGGTTGGGCAACCAACCCGGCCCTGTCGGTTCTAGCTGGCTTGTCAGTTTGCTGGAGTTCTCGACGCCAACCGACACTAAATAAGTGGCAATAACCAGCATTCCGTTTCGGGTGTAGCCGTCGTTTGCTGGTGCTTCTTGGCTGACGGCAGCCTTGTGGGGTGGCTCCCACTTAATGAAACGGCCCCGGTAAAGTAAGCCTGTGAACAACCGGGGACAAAGCCCGATCCAGCTATCCAAAAGTGGATAGGAGATCTGGATGTCCAGGGGAGACGACCCGCAGAAAGGCCCAGCCTGAAATATGGCTGGTGTCCCCTGTAGGTCGGGACGGGAACAGGCAAGCTCCCCACCAATGGGTCCGTAACGGTTTCGACAGGGCGCAAGAGGGAAAAGGTGCAGGCAGGGAGGGGTCACGGTCTCCCGAAATCTCGTGACAAAAACCAAGTGCCAACGATAACATCGAAGGCGAGAGGATGGCCCGAGCGGCTTAATCCTCTCCGTTCCACCGAGACTCGGAACCCTGTGACTCTCGGATGGGGCGTAAACGGACAGGGCGTAGGTGGCGGATTACTGGTGGCTAACTCGTAAAGCCCCAACTGAATTCCGCATCGAGAACCTCCACATAGCGGTGCCGGTGCTAGCTATGTGGGGACTAATACACCGGACAAGCCTGTGAAGGACCTGATCAGGAATGCGTTCTGGACCCGGGTTCGACTCCCGGCGGATCCACAATTGTCCTCGTAGCTCAATTGGATGAGAGCACACGGCTCCTACCCGTGAGGTTCCCGGTTCAAGTCCGGGCGAGGGCACCATCTTGAAATATGCGGGAGTAGCTCAGTGGTAGAGCAGGAGTTTTCCAAACTTCAGGTCGCGGGTTCAATCCCCGTCTCCCGCTCTCTGATCCCAAAAATGGGGAGTAGCACAATTGGCGGTGCATTGAATTGGGTTGCCTGGTTTTTCAGGTTCTGATATGCTACATCTGGAGGTTGTAATGGCATACAGAACTTGGTCAGAGGCGGATTTGAAAAAAGCAGTGGTTGAAAGCATCACAGTAATTGATGTTGTTCGGCGATTGGGTTTGACATCTGCTTCTGGGAATCACGCCACTATCCGAAGAGCTTGCCTCCGATTGGGATTGGATACCGCCCACTTCAAGGGTAGCCGGGAGGGTTCTCGATTGGCGGGGTTGAAAGGACGCCAGCCCATTGCAGAATATCTACAGCAAAACGTCTCCTGTCACAGCACTAAACTAAAAAAACGTCTTTACAGTGAGGGCTTGAAGAAACGGGAATGCGAAGAGTGCGGTCAGGGAGAATGGTGGCACGGCAGAAGCATGGCTCTTCGTTTAGACCACATCAACGGGAATCACGCGGACAACAGGATAGAAAATCTGCGGGTGCTTTGCCCAAATTGTGATGCCACAATGCCAACCTTCTGTCGCGGAATGACTCGCCAACGACCTTGTCCTCGTTGCGGGCAACCCAAACTGATAACCAGAAAATACTGCTCGGGTTGTCGTCCCATCGTTTTGGCAGAACAACGAAAGAAACGGCCAAAGAAGGATCTTCCTATTGAAAAAATACTGGCTCAAATCCAGACTGCTGGCTATGAAGCCACTGGACGGCAGTATGGGGTGTCAGGCAATGCCGTTCGTAAATGGCTGAAAGTTAGGGGGTTAGCCCAGTGGTCTAAGGCAGAAGGCTCTGACCCTTCGATCCCAGGTTCAAATCCTGGACCCCCTGCTGATTCTATTTGACCTGCTCGGGGGTTCGAACCCCCCCTCCCCAGCCCAGTGGTCTAAGGCAGAAGGCTCTGACCCTTCGATCCCAGGTTCAAATCCTGGACCCCCTGCTGATTCTATTTGACCTGCTCGGGGGTTCGAACCCCCCCTCCCCAGCCCAATGGTGTAGTGTCTCTCAGTGGGAGGCGCACCATGAAGATCGGCATCATCGGAAACGGATATGTTGGGGGAGCCGTCAAGGCTTTCATGACAGTCCAACAGGAGCAGGTCTTGGTCTTTGATCGGGATCCTACTCGGTCAACCCATTCCCTGGAACAAGTAGCCCAAGCGGATCTTGTATTCGTTTGTGTCCCTACCCCCACCAAACAGGGACAGCAGGATTTGTCAGCCGTGTCTGAAACCTTGGCTGCCCTGAATCGGTTGACTCCGGGTCCAACACTTCCGGTGGTGCTCAAGAGCACGGTTCTTCCAGGGAGTTGTCGGCGACTTCAGGTTCAAGCTCCGAAGCTCCGTTTGATCTTCAGCCCAGAGTTCCTGACGGCCAGAACGGCTGAACGGGACTTTGCCTCTCCCCCGAGGGTTGTGTTGGGATTCGGCCCCGAAGGATCAGATGAGGGGGTCGCCCGGCTTCATCGGGATTGGTTCCCTCAGACTGGTTTGGTTCTCTGTTCCTGGGAGGAAGCCGAACTTCTCAAGTATGCCTGCAACACATTTCTTGCTGTCCGGGTGGGTTTCTGGAATGACCTCTACGATCTGTGTCAGGTACTGGGGGTCAAGTACGAGCATGTTGTTTACCCCGCCCATGATGTGGTAGCTCGTGTTGTACCCGGCCCCTGTAGGGTACCGGGTCCGGATGGGCAACGTGGGTTTGGCGGGGCTTGCCTCCCTAAGGACAGCGCCGCACTACTTACCCTGGCTGAATCCTTGGACATGGATCTGGGTGTTTTACGGCAGACTGTGAAAGCCAATCTCCGGCGGAGACCCGAAACCGCAACGTAGTTCAGGTGGCTAGAACGCACGGCCCATAACCGTGAAGTCCCCGGTTCGAATCCGGGCGTTGCGACCATGACACCATGGCCGAGAGGCGAGGCACAGGTCTGCAAAACCTGCGACACCGGTTCGAATCCGGTTGGTGTCTCTAAAGATTTCTGGCTTAGGCGTGCTTGTGTTAGAGTAGACGGTTTGTAAGGGCTGGTGGAGGACACCAACCAGGGTTCTCTGAAAATCAGTTCTGAGTTTGGGTCGGGGAAAGGCATCCCCGGGTAACGTCCGTGAATCCGTCCGTTGTTCAGGGCGAGGTCCAGTGACAGGGAGAGCGTTTGTTTTCCTTGTTGCCATAGGGGACAGCGGGTGAGGCAAACGAATCAACGTGTATGAAGCGGACACCCTCTAACAATTGGGGCTGCGCCTGGAGACAATCCAGGAAGGCTCGGCTTGCTCGTCCTCAAGACCCACGGGTAGATTAAAGTTCCTGTAGAAGGACTCCGTGGCGAACAAGGCTGGTTTTTTCCTGCTTACGGATCCTTGCTAGGGAGGGAGCAGGAAAAAGAAGCGAGACATGTCCAGTGAAAGACCGGACAAGCCCCATAAGGTTCCACGGGGAGGTTGGCTTAGAAGCAGCCATCCTTTAAAGAGTGGGGCAAAGGCGGTGTGTGTTGGGGAGAAGGGTACTTGCAGACCTCCCCGTAGAAAGCTGCAAGGGTAAGGGGGCTTGGAAAATCCTCATTAACGGGTAGCGATGTCCGGGGGATTGAGATCAGCCAAGCAAGTGACGAAAGTAGGCGGGTTCCACCGGAAGCAGGCTCGGAGAAACGGTGGTGGTCGTCAAGTAGTCAACCTCCGAAACGCGCAGCCGGGAGCACTTGGTTAAGTGAAGAGGCACCCCCGAGAGGGTAAGGCCAAATCCCCCTTTGGCGTAGCAGCACACCCGTGAAACCTTCCTTTAGACCGAGCAGCAGGTAGGGGAGCTGACCTTGTCCTGTAGCAACCGGACACTGTACCTCCCCCGCAGATGGGACTTGGGGGAAACTCCAAGCAGTTCTCAATAACGGTTGCGAATTCACAGGACTGGCCTCCGGGACAAGGCTCGACCCGGTGAGGAGTAGGAAAACCTCCTCAATACTTTGTACTAGTTTCCCCCGGCACGCTCTAAGTCTTTGCCGTAGAAGCCGTGTCCTTTTGGGCAGGGTGGAGGTAAAGGCAGATATGCCTGGGGAAATACCCGATGATCTCTGGCAAGTCCCATTCCGGACGGGAAGCGCGTGCCGGGAAAAGCATCCAGGATGTTCGAAACTGGCACTGCGAGGGAAACTACTGGAGTAGGGCGTCTGGTGCCGACGCACGGCACCCCGACCTGCATTTTAATTTGGTGAGCAGGTGTAGCGCCAGCCCCCGCCGAAGGGGGAAGTATGGGGCCTTGCTAGCCCCTCTGGTGTGACCGACAGTGACCGATAGACAAAACATTTCCTGGGATGGTCTGTCGAGAGTCGGCGTTATTGGTTCCAGGCCCCCGAAGCCTCGGCGGGGTTTTTACGGTGCCCCGGTGCTCTCAGCCGGGTTCGATCCTGAGAGCACCAAATCTAGTGCGGGGTAGCCTAGAGGCCAGGCATCAGGCTCATAACCTGAGCTACACGGGTTCGATTCCCGTCCCCGCGTCTGTGGTGGTATCCCAAGGGTAGTTCAGGCGACTGGTACCAAGAAGCCTGTTCCAAACTTGGGATCGGGAGAGGGTGCTGGATCGCTTTGCCTCGAAGGCTGTCTGAAGTCAGTGGGGTGCAGCAAGACCTCCGAAAACGTCCCCCGGCCAGACCCGGGCGGGACTTTTGGAGAATCCAGACCACCACAAACTTTTTAGTCGGCAACTGTCAGATGCTCGTAGGGCAGCACGTCTATACGGCAGGAGGCACGAAAAACCATGCGAATCAAACACACGAACGAGATTGAAGAAGCCCGCGAACTAGCTGCCGCAGGCTGGGAACCCATCGAGTGTTCCTTTGGGGAACATGGAAGCGTGGTTGGTCCTTTGGAGATGGACCATCACGGTTCCTTCTCACACCTTGAGGGTGTAGCCCTCAGGGCCTATCGGGATCACTTTGGGGTTCGACGGGAAGACCCCAGCTTCGTTGTGACGGGGGCCGCTGATGCGGATGCCTGTTTCTGCATCGCCTCTCTGGCAGGATTGCTTCCCCACCCCTCACGGGTTGGGGAGTTCGAAAAGGCACCCCCGCCAGTTCGGACTTCAATGACCCGCGACCTCTTGACGTTGACCACTTTGATCAATCAAGTGGACACGAATCCCATTGGTATCCGACAGGAAGAAACCCCGGAAGGGTGCCTGCTTCTTCTGTGGAACCAAACAGGAGGTTCGACACAGGATGCCTTGGAATTCTACGCAGGGGTGTCAAGATGGCGATCCCTGTTGAGCCGCACCCCAAAGGCTTTGATTGAAGCGGTCAAGGCTGAAGAGGCGGAACGGGTGATCAAAGCCCGTTCCTTTGTGCGAAGGGAAGTTTTCGGCAAGGTTGCCTGTCTGGAGTCCGAAGTATGGGGGTTCGACGTATGGTACGCGGAGGTGGCTCCCGTAATCGTAGCCTTGACCCCACAGGGCAACATCACGGTGGGGTGCCCGTCTACGGAAAAGGCAGAAGCCCTGTTCGGACCTGGCGGGCTCAAGAACGTCTGGTCCAAACTTGCACCCGAAGGCTGGGGTGGCCGAGAGAGTATCGGCGGATCCCCGCGAGGACAGAAGCTGTCCTGGGCTGAGGCTTCCGAAGCCGCCCGAATCATCGCAACAAATATCTTGACGGCTTAGAGCTTGCCGCGTTAGAGTAGTAGGTACTGGGGATGCTTCATGCCTCCCCCGTCGTGCTTCCTCCCTACGGGGAGGCTGACAACTTGAAACCCGAGTTCCTCAATGGGGTTGTAGCCTAATGGAAAAGGCACTTCAAACATAATGAAGCAAAACAACCGCCTTTGTTCTCGTTCCTCTTCGGGGGAACACCCGCAAAGGCATACAAGCAATCTAGGTTCGAATCCTAGCAACCCCACTAAGGCACGCAATCGGAAAGGCTAACAAGCCGGGTGTGAAAAACGCCCACTTCTTACCATTACAGGAAGAGTGCAAAAACAGCCTTTCTTCTCGCGTGCCCCAAACATTAGACCCGAACAGGTGAAACAGTCTTGTCGGGTCTGCCGAGGAGCACAATCAGGTAGGCTAACAAGCAAAGCTCAGTTGGTAGAGCATCAACCTGCCAAGTTGAAAGTTGTCGGTTCAACTCCGACTGCATTCTTTCCCCGTAAGGGGAGGGAACTAAACAGCCTGCCCTCTCGTGCTCCAAGACCTTTTTTGATCTGGGGCAAGCACCTTGAAAAGTGCTTGCCCCTCTGAGGCACGCAATCGGGCAGGCTAACAAGCGTTTATAGCCCAGTTGGTAGGGCGTTACCCTTTACACGGTGAATGTCGTCGGTTCAAATCCGACTAAATGCAACAAAAACAGCCTGTCCTCTCGCGTGCCCTCAATTCTTTTGGTGCTTCGAGTACCACGGGCTAAACGCTCAGGTACAAACCCTTAGGCAGCACGAACCCAGAATGGAGCTTCTGACTGGTGGCTGAAAATCTACCTGCTGCTCGCAGGAAGGCACAGTCAACAAGAACCGGACTGGTCCAACTTGTGCGGAAGTGTAACGGCAGACTGTTGGGGTTAGTGCGGTTCTTTACCCAATCAGTCGGGCAGAGGGGTTTATTGGTTTGAGCACCCTTCTGTGCAGGTAAAAGCCTGCCGACCCTTTTGATGGTGGTCCGATCAACCGCCGTAGGGGATGTGCCGGAATAACGTGACTGCATGAGGCGGTGGGGGGCCTAAACAATCCCCCTCGGTCAGGATCTCCATTTTGGGTTCGTTCTTTGCCCCTGTAGCTCAATGGTAGAGCGCAGCCCATCCAAGGCTGAACAAGCACACCGCTTTCGTACTCGTTTCTTCCTGCGGGGAGACACAATCTCGGAAGCACACACGCAATGAGGCCCAGGTTCAAATCCTGGCAGGGGCTTCCATAGTTTTGGCGCACAATCAAGTGGGTGGATAAGCGTAGATATCTCAATCGGTAGCGGGTTCAAACACCCCCCCTTTTCTCGTTCGCCGAGAGACCCTAAAACGGGGCAGTCACCCTCACTGGATGGCTGCCCCGTTTTGCATTTATGGGCTTAGTTCGTTCGAGTTTCGGGTAGACCGGCAGGAACCTCACTCGTTCCTTTCCCCTGCGGGGGAGGGGGACAACAACATCCGCCTGACTCGGGAGAGCAGGCTGGAACGACGGAGGAAACAACATGGACCAGAAGCGAATTGAAACCCTCGGCCCGGCAGAACGGATCCTTCAGACCCTCACAGGCATCGTTGACCATATGGTACACAATCGACCCGGCATCGTAATCCCAGATCAGGGTTCCCCTGTTGGGGCCAAGTGGGAACCTGCCTCTTGGAAGGAAGAGGGCGAACCCAAGGTCAAGGTCGTCTACAAGTTGTCCAAGGTCGGCAAGAAGTCCATTCGTACTCGTGTTGGTGTTTTGGGGATCGACGGCAAGGTCAAGGAAAATAACCAGGTCGTTGCCCGTTTCCAGATGCCGGGGATCTTCCCTGAAGTCGCGGCATACGTGTACGGCCAGATCGCCGAAGTCTACAAACTCGACAACGAGTTTGCGGCCCGGTGGGCCTCCTGGGCCTTTGCTCAGGACAACCGGGATCTGAAGACGGCCTTGGCAGCTTTCATGCTGGTTCAGGGTCGCAAGGGTGAACCGGTCAAGGGTACCGATGGAAAGATCGAGTTCCATGATGATGACTTCAGGGATGTGGGCGAGGCCATGTTCCTGCTACGTGACGGCAAGAAGGATCTCAACCCAAAGCTCCTGATCCGGGTCGGGGATCTTCTGGCTCTGCCCCAGGTTGCGGCAATCAACCGTGACCTCGGATTTGGCAAGTCGGCTCGTGAACCATTCATGGGTCGTTACTCGAAGGCCATCCAGAAGTGGCTCCGTTTCCGGGAGAACAACCCCAGGATGTTGGAGGGGCTTGTCAAGGCAGGCTTCCGTTCGACTGTCAAGCGGCTCTGTGCCCGGATCGGCTACAAGCCGGGGAGCCTCGGGTTCTTTCAGGCTCTTCGGTGGAAGCAGAAACAGTCAAAGGATGGTCGTCGTGGTATGGCCATTGGGGCTGAGGTAGCTCAGGCTGAATCCTGGGAGGGTTTGACCGAACGTCAGATCTGCAACCGGATCAAGAAGGACAAGCCCAACTGGAAGCGGATCGTCGGAATGCTCCCGGCAACTGTTGGTGTGACTCGGGCCATCATGGCTTGTGCCATTGAGGCAGGTGGCCTGTCCCACTCTGACTTAATCATCTTGACTCCGACCCTGGAAGAACTGGGTTTGCTTCAGGATCCGGGGGTGTCGGCTCAATGGACGGAAGCCACCAAGAAGGCTACGGACCAAAGGGCGGCGAACATTGCTCAAAGGGTTCGCAAGACCGAAACGGCTGAGAAGCTCCAGGATGTGGCTGACAAGGCCACGGCAAAGGCTTTGGAGGAAGTCACTCGGGGTTTGCGGGTGTACTGCGTGGTGGACAAGTCCGGGTCCATGCACAACTCACTGGAGGCTGCCAAGGGGTATCTGACCCGGCTCTTGGTGGGGTTCCCTCTGGATCGGTTGCATGTTTCCGTGTTCAACACGGTCGGGTCTGAGGTCACTCTCAAGGCGGCTTCGGCTGCTGCTGTGGCCCAGGCATTCAAGGGGCACACGGCTGGTGGTGGAACGTACTACCATGAGGGTGTGCAGGCTTTGGCGGGGCACAAGCCGGGACCGGATGAGGACGCCCTGTTCCTTTTCATTGGGGACGAAGGCGAGTCGAACAACACCCGATTGGCAGAGACCATCCGACAGATGGGAGTCAATCCGGTGGCCTTTGGACTCTTGAAGGTTCCCGGCCAGGATGGGGAGATCGTTCGGTGGACGGCTCTTCAGATGGGAATCCCGTGTTTTGACATCTCAGAGAAGATGTTTGAGGGACAGGATGCCTATGCCATTCCCCGGATTCTTCGTCATCTGATTGCCTCGACTCCGGTCAAGGCGGCTGCTCGTAGGGCCGTGCAGAAGACCCTGGTTGAGGAGATTCTCAGGACGGAACTCCTGGCCAAGCCCGCCTGGGCTGCTTGACCTATCACGGGGAGTCCGGGCTTAGTTCCGGATCCTCCCGCGTAGAAGAGGGCAAGGAGAGTTGAGATGACTGTATTGCCCAAGCCTGTTTTTGTTGCCCTGAAGAAGTGGGTGCTGGCTGAAATCGACCGGCAGAAGAAAGAGCAGGGGTTCGTTGCTGTGACAGCCGGGTGGGCCAAGACGTGCAACCAAAGTCATCTCAAAGGTGTTTTGGAAAGCACCCTCCAAAAGGCATTCCCAAAGGTGGCTCAGGCTTGCGGACTGGTAGATGACGGAACGAAAACCCAAACCTGGACAGACGATCCTACGAAGGTCCATGCCTTCTTGAGAAGCAAAGGCATCTCGGTGACCTAGTCTAGCCAGCAACCCGGAAAGGATAGCCGTGGGCTGGGAAGACCTACTGCAACCGGAAACCGAAGTCAGGGTTCTACCCTGGCTCGGTGGAAGGGAAATCAGTGACCGGTCCCGTGTGTGGAAAATCCAGGGGAAACTCCCGGAGGAACACGGGTGGTTCTCCTTTACAGTAACCGGGGGACGAAAAGCGACTCTTCAAAGTCCGGCCGAAATGCCCGCCGGTTTTGAAACGGGGCGAACCCCACTTCGGGGCTATCTGGTCGGTAATCGGCTCATTCCAGACAAGGCTCGGGTCGAAACAGACCCGGCCAAACTCATCGAACAAACGAAACCCGTGTTCCTTGTAGAGCCTGGGCTAGAACATTTCACTCGTGCCCTGGTTGTTCAACATGGTAATGACCAATGGGTTTACATCCGACAGGAGTTCCCTTTGGGGCCAGAAGGGGCAGTTCTTGCCGCCTATCTGGATCGCAAGGACTCAGTGGGAAACATCCCCCAAGTGACCCCGGCTTTGGATTTGGCTTTCCGATGGGTGATTCACCAAAGGGTCAAAGCTGAAGAGCGTCGGAAGGAACTGGAACGGATCCGGGCTGAGGAAGCCAAGCAACGTGTTCTGGAAGGGAAACGTCAGGAAGCCATGCAGAGTCTGGGTACCGGGCTTGGCCGACGGGCAATGGCTGCGATGGACTTTGAGACAGCAGCAAAGGCGGCTCTTGCGGTGTCGGGGTCTGAACTCTTGGCTTGTCGGCCCTCGCATAACAAGGGAGAGATAGTGGTCCAGTATCGAACACACAACCGGCGACTGGAGTGTGTGGTTGATGCCAAGACCCTCCGGGTAATTGATGCCGGGGTCTGCTTGGATGACCATCTGGGCACCAAGGGGGACACTTTCTTCACTCTCGAAAGCCTACCTGCTGTAGTTGCTGAAGCCATCCGTCGGCATAAGTTGGTGGTTTGGCGACATGTCGATGGGGACAGGCCAGCTTGGGATGCAGATCGTGACGAGGAGGACGGGAATGACGAACCGTGAAATGATGGATCTGTTCCTCGCACGGGCTTTGAAGGAACGGATCCTGACACCCGATCAGGTTGCCTTGAGCGAGTCACTCCCCGGTACTTTCATCGGAGCCAACGGCTTCATAGGGTTGCCAACAGCAGGTGATTTCAATCCCAAATAAAAACAGGGCCGGGACAATGCCCTAAGTGTAAGAGTGAAATGCACGCCACCCCAGCGACAACAGAGTACCCGGACTGTAACACTTGGACGTGCCCGGGTTGCGGGTTGGTTCTTCCTGAGACGGGAAGCACGGTGGAGTGAAAAGCATGGGCAAACCCATTCTCACGCCAATGGGAAGGCTCTTAGCTTCTCGTATTGATCCCATGATCGTCCAACCGATGCCTGAGGGAGTCGCGGTTCTTTACTCCGGGGAGAGGCAGATGCACGAAGTGGCTGTCGTGTTCAACCGAGAAGGCCAGACGTTGTTGTGGCACGACCCGCAAGGTACTACAGGAACCTACCTCCCGGATAGCCATGACCTTTGGACTTTCCTATGGGAACACCGAGAAGAGATTGGTGGGGTTGCCCACACGCACCCCTGGGCTGGCCCGGCGGCCCCTTCGAACACCGACACGACTACATGGCGAGCACTTGAAAAGGGTTTGGGTCGGTTGTTGTTGTGGCCGGTGGTCACGTTCAATGACGTGCGCTACTACGTGTTCAACCGTGTGACAGAGGAATATGTTCAAGTGAATCCCACGTATGAAGAGGGGCATTTCGCGGGGCTGGCTGAACTTCGGCGACGATCTGGGGCTTAGCCGGAACGGGTTTCGAGTAGAAAAGGATGCGGGAATTTCTCGCAAGGGAAGGAAGGTGCTCCGATGAAGGCAGACAAAGAAATGGACCAGGCAGTAGAGGATATCGTAGCCGGTCCAAAGGCGGCGATTCAGATTCGGGCCGATCAGGCGGTGCTCAACATTACCTGGGCCGGTCAGAACGGGGACAACCCGGATGCGGTGCTTTACGATTCCTCGGACGTTGAGATACTCCGCATCGCCCAGGAGGGAATCCGGGCTGGCTACGTGCCGGGGATCAAGATGGACGCGACAGCCGAGTTGAAGGATTTCGTGGTGGATCGGTTTCCGGCCACGGCAGATCCGCCGATGCCATCGAGACTCATAATTAGACCGAAAACGCCATTCGGGTCTAAGTGCCGTGGCTTAGGCCCATGCTCCTCTGCGTAGTAGGGGCATGGGACGCCTTTCCTACATCCCTTACGATGCTATCCGTGAAGAGGAACGGGAAGAAGACCGGCTCGAACGGCGCCTCATGCGAAAGGAGCCGGTCGATTGGATGGGGGAAGATGAGCGGTTCGGGTTGAAGGATCCGAACGACCCTGTCTATTCGTCCTTGGAAGCCTTTACAAAGGAACTTCGGGACAGTGGTGAGACCCAGTTCGATCACAACGATGTTCAGTGTCTCAACTTCAGGTTACATGTCCCGGCCCCTGTCATTCGAGCCGCCTTGGTGGCCCAGGGGTTCCAAGCCAAACATCGAGAACTGACCCGAGACTTCCGGGGGGTCAAAAGCAATCCCAACAACCGCTGGACAGCAACGGCTTAGATGACGGTGGTTTAGAGTAGTGTCTGTGAGGAGTGGGACCATGAAGCCCCCTATCGTCATCGTCGGAGTCGGAGCACTTGGGTCACACCTGGGACTCCTTCTCCGTAACTGGGCCTGCCCGGTGGGCCTTTACCCGATTCGGGTTTGTGACTTCGACCGGGTCGAGAAAAAGAACGTCATGTCCCAGTTTCACACCACGATGGGCGTGGGTCGGAACAAGGCCCAGGCGTTCCAGCAAGCTCTCCAGGGAATGTTTGGGGTCAGGGTGGAGGCAATCCCTCATCGGCTCACTTCGGACAATGCTGAGGCCCTCCTGGGTGGTGCTGCTTTGGTCATTGACTGCACCGACAATGCGGAGGCCCGCAGGGTCATCCAGGGGTTCGTCAAGCCTATGGGGATTCCTTGCCTTCATGGTTGTCTGGGTGCTGAGGGTACTATTGGACGGGTCGTCTGGACTGAACAGTTCAAGCCCGACGAGGCGGGGGAGGGGCAGGCCACTTGCGAGAACGGGGAGCATCTCCCTTTCATCGGAATGGTGTCGAGCTATTTGGCTCAGGCTGCTCAAAGGTTCTTCAAGACGGGGGAGCGATGGGCTTTCCAGGTACTTCCAGACAAGGTCCTCCGGCTATGAACCAGCCCATGCTTTCACGATAGGGAACAAGAAAGGCTATGACAAGGCTCTACGAGAGACCCCAGATACAGTTCTCAAGCTCGGCCGACAAGAGGGGTATGAGGGTGGTTGTTGTTGGCGGACACGGGCTGAGGCTGAGGCATACCTGGATGTCCGTGGTCGTCATGTGGATTTCGGTCGGGGTCGGGTAGAGTGCGAGGTGTACGGGTTGCTTCTTCCACACGGATGGGATCAGAATGTGGACATAGAGCATCCTGACCCCGAGGGTTTTCATCGTTTGCTGACTGATGTACCGATTGTAGTAAAGGAATACGCACATGGGACCAAACAATGAGATTCGACTGCGACTTCGAGGAAGACGAGACAAGACGGATCATGATTTCTACGTGGGTGTCACGGACCTTCCGATTTCGATTGACCTGAGCAACACCGTTCTGTTGTTCTTTCCGGATGAGGACGGGGATGAGTTCGGCGGGGATCTGGTCATCAAGAGGTCTGACAAGAGGGGCTTCAAGAAGGGGGCCAAACCGAACGGGACCGAGGACAAACCGGGGGACTAGCGGGTGAAAGAGGGCAGACTGGAGCAGTTGGATTTGTGGCACGCGGCGGAACGTCGTTGTTTTGAGATCTGTCAAGTGTTTAACGAGATTCAAACAGGCCCCAACCCTTTGTCGTCCGAAGAGATTCGCCGTTTGATTGCCAAACGGCCCGAGCGGTACGGCGTTCTGGAACGGTGCGCCAAAAGAGAGGACCAATGACAACACCTATTCCTGCCCCTGACGGGGCCAAGCCGAAGAAACAACGGGAATTCAAACCAGAGCCGGTTCTCAAGGACTATGGGGACATTGGCAGGTACAAGTTTCGCAAGATCAAGACCCCTCAGGGACCGATTTGGGATCTCCGGGAGTTTGTGGAATCGGACACCTACACCGGGTTCACCAAGAAGGGTGTCCGATTGACCCTGGAGAACATCCAGCGGATCTGGGATCTTGTTGCTGATGCTGAGGGCATCAGAGTCTGAGGAGATTTTGATGCTGGATATGGAGAAGTTGGCTGAGACCGATCCCGAGGCATACCGGAAAGAGGTCGAACTCCGGTATGGGCTACCCTTGAAGAAACCAGGGTCGCCCGATTGCACAGAACCCGGGTGCAAGACAGGAGTGGTCATGCTCATGCGGGATCAACAAAACCGTTTGGTAGACTACGCTTACTGCCTGCTCTGTGGCCGTCGTTATGTGGTTCTGGGAGTAGAGGAAAGACGTAGGCAGGAAGGGTTCTAACACGGGCCTTTAGCGCAGCGGTCAGCGCACTCGGCTCATAACCGATTGGTCCAGGGTTCGACTCCCTGAAGGCCCACCCAATGCTGTCCCTGGACCAGATTGACTTCCGAAAGAACCGGCCGGGCCGAAACTCCTCCGAGGAGCAATTCCTGGAAGATCAGGTCTTTCAACAACTCCGGACCAATGGGTTCCCCTACCCCGCGTATGCAAAAGAGAACCTGGAACAGGAGTACCTCAAACTGGTGGCCACTCCTTCCTGTATCGACATAGATACCGGAGTGATCCGGCAATCCATGGTGGGTTTAGGGATTATCAATTCCTACCACCCCGAGATGTTGGGGGTGCGGTGTCGTGGGTTTATGACCCCGCTGGAGGTTTTTGCTGATGACGCTTTGTTGCGGGAGGCCATCCGTAAACGGATCCGGTATGGAGACAACCTGAAGCCCTGGGGCATCCGAAAAAGCATTTATGCCTTGCGGCGAACCCAACGGGTGTCCAACTTCCGACCCACCGTGGCCAAAAGCATCATTGAGTATGTCGGGGCCAAGACGGTAATGGATCCTTGTGCGGGTTGGGGCGGCCGATTGTTCGGAGCCATGGCCGCCAAAGTTCGATATGTGGGTGTTGATCCCCATCAAGAAGCCCAAAACAGGAACCGAGAATTCTTCCGGGACTTGGCAGCTAAGGTGAACACAACCTTTCAAGTTAGTCTCCTTGACGGATGTGCCGAAGACTTGATGCCAAGCCTGGGTGTGACCCCAGACTTGGTTCTTACTAGCCCTCCGTATTTCAACGTCGAAAAGTATTCTGAGGATGCTGGACAATCCTACTTGCGATACCCTACTCAAGAACAATGGGAGGCTGGGTTCCTTTGGCCTTTGATATGGCACGCACACCGGTTGTTATCTGACAGAGGGTGGCTTGTGCTAAACGTCAACCCCAATATGTTGACGACGGTAGTGCAGCTTGCTAGTCGCGTGTTCATTGGGCATTTTGTCTGGCAGATGCTGCTTTCGCAGCATCAGTATAACAAGGCTTCTTCCGGCCTGTACCGCTCGGAACCCGTGGTATTTTTTCGCAAGGGGGTGAATTTGACACCGCCCCTTAAGCAACCCACGGTTTTGGACTTCTTTGGATGAGTCTACTGGGTCATTCGTTGCGCCCAGAAGAGCAAACAAAAATAGGAACGGGCGAGTAGCTCAGGGGGAGAGCGCCTGCTTTACACGCAGGTGGTCGGGGGTTCAAATCCCTCCTCGCTCACCAAGTCATTCTAGGAACACAAACAGGGGACAGTGTTCCACATCTCGGGCAAGGGCATATACTTTATCCTGGTTTCCATGAGAAAGAAAAGCAGCACAGTCTACAATGACCAGACCATAGGGTCTGTTCTGCCAGTTCTCAGATGACACATAATTCAGCTGGACATGCTTACCGAGATTCAGTTGGTGCCCGATGTCGCGGACGGACCTGATCATGTCTTGTCGAAGAACCAAGAAGAGAGCAGAACAGTTGGGATCGGCATTGGCGAGTCTGAGTCCTGCCGTGGTGTGTCCTATCATCCGGGCACTGCCGAAACGAACGGTTCGATATTCCTTGGCAAAAGCAAGGGGGTTGTTATGGGTGGCCTGGAAGCATTGGGGTCTTGTCCGTGTCCAAGTTTCAGTCAGGGTCACCAGTTCACATAGAAGGGCATAGATGCGGTCTTGCACCTCAAACATAGGAACATCTCCTCTTCCGCCGGACTTGGCGGGATGGGGTATCATACCTGGGAGGTGCCCAATGAAACACTACTTTTTAGACCGTAGGAATCTTGATAGGGGCAAACTTGGCTGGGAAGAAACCCACGCTGTGTTGGTGGTTGCTGTGGACGAACAAGGAGCACGCGAGTTCGCTGCAACCATTGCTGCGGATGAGGGAATAGCTCCTTGGCTTGACCCCAAGAGAAGTAGCGTGCAGGAAATTGGTTCAACTGATGGAGAACCCCGAGTGGTCTTGACTCAATACGCTGACTGAAAGGCTCACTAAACATGGCCAAGTGGCATGGACCCCCACCGAAAATCACCCATAAAGATGTTGCTGTGGAGGCACGTAAAGCAAAAACGGCAGGTTGCCTTCAGGGCTATTACTATTCACCCGGGGCGTTCGCTGAACCCGGTTTCTTGTGCCATGGGGGTGAAGTGTTCCCCCCATGCCCGCATTTTCCCAACTGCCCGATGCTTACACGGCTTAGGAAATAGGCCAGGAGAGTAGAAGGGTCATGAAGATAGCCAACCACATCATCGAAGGGCAGTCCAGAAGCGGACACGAAACCTGTTTCGTGTTGCCTGAGTTCAAACTGGTCTTGGATATCGGGGTTTGCACCGAACAGGCGGTCAAGATCCAGACGGTGCTGGTGACTCATGCCCATGTGGATCATTTGGCAGGGGCTGTGAGACACGCCTTTTGGAGATCCCTCCTGGGCATGTCGCCCTCGAAGTTCGTGGTCCCGGTTGGGATCGCCCCCCAGGTGAGGGAAATTCTCACCCTTTGGTCGGGGCTACAAGGGGACCTGGTTCCCTTTGAGATCCTGCCCACGGAGCCGGGGGCCACCATTCAGGTGTCCAAGGACGTGTTGGTGCGGGTGGTGCCCACCTTGCACATCGGGCACTCCCAGGGGTACGTGATCTACCGGGTGAGCCAGAAGCTCAAGCCGGAGTTCGTGGGGCTGGCAGGAGAAGAGATCGGGAAACTCAAGAGAGCGGGCACCCAGATCACGGATCAGGTAGAGACCCCGGAAGTGGCCTACATGCTGGACAGCCGGTTTGAGGCTGTGGCAGCTTGCCAGACGGCTCTCAAGGCCAGGGTACTGATAGCAGAGTCTACTTTCTTCGGGGCCGAGACAGTGGAGCAGGCTCATAAGCATGGGCACACCCACTTGTCTGAGATTGTAGCGTCGGCGGATCTGTTTCAGAACGAGGTTGTGGTGCTGACCCATTTCTCGGCACGGTACTCGGCTGAACAGATCCAGGAAGCAATAGCGGGACTGCCTGAGCCTCTCAAGTCGAAGGTCGTTCCTATCTGACCGGGCTTAGTGATACTGTGTTCCCCGTAGAAGCTAGGGGGCAGTAGACCCCCCCTAGCTTCGTTGCCCCTGTTGGCTAGCGGTCAAGGCCGCCAGCCCTTCAAGCTGGTAATCACGGGTTCGAATCCCGTCAGGGGCACGAAAGGTTGCGTCACTGCTCGTTGAGGGGTAGATTGGTGTAAGGTGCAATCATGGATACTTTGGTTTTAAATGCCCACTACATGCCTGTGAACCAGGTCAACTGGCAGACAGCCCTTTCTTGGGTTGTCTCCGGTCGTGCCACGGTTTTGCCTGGGGCTGAGTATGATGACTGGTTCGTGCGGTCGCCTTCTCGGGTTTGGCGGGTACCGGCCGTGATCCGACTGCTCTCGGGGGCTACGGGCTGGTTGTCCAAGCAGAGGGGTGTCCGGTTCAACCGGAAGAACCTCTGGCTCCGGGACAAGGGTCAGTGCGGCTACTGCGGCGACAAGCTGGATCTGCGGGAAGCCACCTTGGACCACGTCGTGCCAAGGAGCATGGGTGGAAAGACGGTCTGGGACAATGTCATGACAGCTTGTCTGGACTGCAATCAGAAGAAGGCAGACCGGACACCGGAACAGGCTCGGATGAAGCTCCGGGTCAAGCCACGGCAGCCCATGGTGGTGCCGGGCGGGTTCCTGCCGACGTTCGCAGATGGGATGCCTCCTTCGTGGCGGGATTTCTTGAAGAGTGCTTCCTACTGGGGCGATGAACTGGAACCCTAACTCGATTTCCATCTTATCGGGTATAGTAGGACATGGTGACACCTACAGAGATCCTACGCCGCAGACAACGACCTGATAGATGGACAGGTTGGATTCCGACACTCTCGGGGTCTAGCCTGTCCCTCTTGACCCCTGACTCGGCCAATGTCCACTACGATGACATTGTGTGGGGACTCGGGCATACGTTCCGATATGGGGGTCAAAGCTCACCCCTGGTCACCATCGCTGAACACTGCATTATAGTGTCGCACATCATCAAGAAGCTCTGGCCCAAGACGAGTAAGGCCATTCAGCTTGGTGGTTTGTTTCACGACACCAGCGAAGCCTATACCCATGACATTCAAGCCCCGCTTCGTCAGATTCTGTTAGTCGAATACCCGGATGGTCGAAAGGGTCGGTGGTCTGAGTTTGACCGCAAACTCAATGACTCTTTGACTCGGATCCTGGGCTTGAATCCGGCCACGCTTGAGGCTCCCGAGGTCAAGGCGGCTGACATTTTGGCAGTCTGCATTGAGAAGGTTCAGGTTCCCACCCTCGGAACAGAAGATTGGGGACTCCCACCGTTGCCAGATGAACTCCGTGACTTTCAGATGCAGTTCTTGGATCCAGATGCCGCGATGGCTGGGTTCAGGAGCCGGGCACAGGAGTTGGGGTTTGTACTCCCTTCGAGGTCGTAGGCAACAGTTCCAACAGTTCCTCTGACACCGACTCAAAGAAATCGGCCGCTGCTGCCAGTTCCTGGGCTGTCGGGGCTTGGTTTGTTTGGGCCAAAGTGCGGAACCGATTGGCATAGCCTCGTAGGTCTGCGGCTGATTCTGCCAGGTCTCGGGTTGTGGGCTTGTTCATTACCTATCCCGTTTGCAAGTTCTTACGGAAGACTTTGAGCTTCCGAGTGGCTACGATTTCAATCTGCCGAATCCGTTCCCGTGTCAAGTTAAGGAGCACCCCGGCTTCTTCCAGCGTAACTCCACCTCGTGTAGCTACCCATAGGGTACAGGTGGCCGGGATCTCATCCGGTTCCTGGTTTGGGAAGTTGTACTGAATGGTCCCTGTCTGGGGACGTACTTCCAGGAATAGGTGGTGCCGACAACTCACCCAAGGACAAGTCTGCTGATATGGGAAACAGTCTTTCCAGGTACGAGGGCGCGTTGGAGTTCCTTCTCCGCTTTTCATCATCACCCGTGGGGTTCCATCTACTTGCTCGTTGTGAAAGCAACACGAGGCGTCCGAACCTGTATGTCTATGGCTCGGCCAAGCTCTTGCTGCTGCTCCGAGGTCAAGACTGACGCACGTTCCGAGAAACCGGGGCGGGGTTTGAAAACGGTCTCCATCTCGAACAGAGAACAGAACAGGTCTTCGCCCAAGGAGGTTCGCAGGTCATGGATCATGTCCTTGCGGATCTTGATCTCGGTTCCCTGAACCGTAACCGTGCATAGCCCATCCGGAGCACCGAAAGTGATCGACCCCGGTAAGCCACCTCGGACGGCGACTGCTCGTTTTCGAAGAATCTCTTTGATGCTGTCCAGAAGACCTGTGGTCAGTTCATTGATCCGCCAGAGTAGCAGCCCTAGCGTGGTCAGGTCTTCGTTGTTTTCCAGGTCAAGGGCTGGTCGGTTGAGGGCCGTGTTGACAATACGGATTTGTTCCAGGATGGATCCAAGTGTTCGACTGGTCATGGCTTGGCCACCAATTCCTGGTAACACTGGGGATGGTACATCCCAGCCGGAGCAGTACGGACCCAGTAGGCTGAGGATCCCTTGGCCAGGGGTTGATGACACTTGGAACAAAGCGTCCCATCCTTGGGGACTGTGACCAGGTTCACGTTTCCAATAGGAGCCGGAGAGACTGAGGGTGTGGTAGGTCGGGGAACGACCGGAAGTGGGGGTTGTTTGGCCTGAGCTGCGAGAGCGGCATCCTTGGCCACTCTCGCAGCCAAAGCCCGCTCTGTTTCCTTGAGGGCTCTGATCTTTTTGGCTTCCTCTTGGGCCAAGGCTTCAGCCTGATTCATGAGGGTGGCTAGATAGGCTTGCCCACAGCGTTCCAACAACGGACACGACCCGCACACAAGAGAATCCCCGTAGGAAAGCCCGAAACATGGGGTCTGTTGAGTTGCCAATCCGATCAGATAGGCATCCCCACCGGCATAGCCTGTTGAGGTTGCCGTGGCAAGTTGAAAGGAAACCAACCCCTCCGGTAGATCGGTTGCTGTTTGAGGGGGTCCTGTCTCCGAATCAGACTCCGGAAGGATCGGTTCGGTCCCGCGAAGTCTCATGGCTTGGTCCACCCCGGCCTGGGTCAAATGCCACTGACCCTTTTGTTTGCGGCTCGCAAACCCTGCTGCAACCAGATCCCGGAAAGCCCAGCCGACCCAGAGTTCAATCCAGGGCTTCTTACTGGAATCCTGAATCCCATACTGATCCATTGTGATGCCCATACGTTTGCAAACGAGGGCATGGGTTTCTCGGAAAGGGATCACTCGATTGATCCGCCAGTCGGAGAGTTCCCCCAAGGTAATCAGCAGGGGGTCTCGGAAGCTACTTTGGCCGAGCGTGAAAGTCTTTTGTTGATCCGGACCTGTTCCAGGATCCACACCCATAACTGTAACGGGGTTTTCCATCATGCAACTCCTGGAACCAACGGTTGGCTCCGAACGATGTGACTGATATCCCCAACGGCCAGGAGACCCAAATGAGGATCCATCATGTGTATTGCATTTTCTCGGTTTTCTCGATCTGGCAACTTGTCAATCCAAACCCGGACCGCTTTCTTGAACAGATCGTTCGGGGGCTTGCCCCCGGACAGGAGCAAGATGTCCGTAGCATGACCGAGGATGGCGCACAAGGCACGGTGACTGAACTCTCCGGCGAGCTTGTCATCATAGATGGCCTCACGGAGCACCTTCGTGATCTGCTTGAACTTATCCCAGAGCGGTTGCCCGTAGGCTTGGGCCAGGAGCGGAAACTTTGATTTCAGCACGGGTTCTTCGTCTACCCACTCCATCCAGTGAAACTGAAGCACCCGTTCCCAACGATCCATCAGGGAGGCATCAAGGAGATTGGCACTCACCATCCTGCCCCGCTCATCCCCGCCACCAGAAGTGTTGCCCGTGCCTGTGATGATTGTACCTGGGAGAACCGGAGCCGTTCGACCACCAGGACCATCTACACGACCCTGAATTGAGTCGGTGATCAGACGAACAGACTCGGCTTGTTCACGGTCTGCACGGTCAAAGTCGGTGAAAAGGATGAGATAGGGGATGCGTTTCCCGTTGGAACAGAGATAGCCATCCCGGAGAGCCTTGAGAACCTCCCCTTCTTCCCAACACGTTCCTGACTCGGTGAAACCACGGGCGAAGAACCAACCTTCCACATCAGCACCAGGACGCACTTGCCGGATCAGGCCGGGGGTACGGGTCATTGCCGAAAAGGCGTGCAGCAAGGCGTCCTTGCCTGAACCAGGGAGTCCGTGGATGTAGAGGCTACGGCGGAACCGAAGAGCCACGAGAGCTTGAGAGACATCTTCCCCCAAGAGTCCGTGGTCAGGAATCCGATAATGAGCGGGCATGGGCAAACAAGCCGTGGCCGGTACCCCGACATTCACGGGGAAAGAGATTGGACCCATTGCCACACTCAGATCCGAGGCACTGACCGGATGCTTAGGGCCAGGACGTTTCGTCGCCCTGTGCGTGTCCAAGAGTCTCTGGGATACCGTGGCTGCCCCAGGATGTTCGGTCAGATACTCGGTCAGGGATACCCCGTGAGCCTCCATGAGATGCCCAGCCAGGAAATCCTCGACTTCCTTTTTGCACTCCAAACAGGGTATTTTGTGAGGCATGTGCCCTCCATTGCACCCCTTCTACCCGACAGCCTGTCCAACTAAGCCCGGCTTAGTGACCCGGCTGTTAGAGTAGACCAGATGGAGGGTACATGAAACCCCAAGTCATTGAACCTGTCATTCGAGGCCGCGAGTATCGTGAACGACATGCCGCTTCGGTCATCGGCATTCTTGGTAAGGACGCCCCGCCTGTTCTCAGTCAAGGGGCGCGGTTCCTCAATATGGACCGATGGACCATTCGACGGTTGACTTCCCGGTTGTGTGAGTGGGCAGCCAAGAATTCGGGTTGTGTTCCAACCGTCTTGGATCTGTCGGTGATGTGCCGGGAGACAAATGCCGAACATGCCCCTGGACGGCAAATAGTCATAGCCTCCACACCTGACAAGCTCACTCTCCGTGTGGCTCTGGCTCTGACCGGGGGTGGCTACCATGAGGCTCTACACACTCTCTATTCCTGTCGTCGGTCACTCCGAACTCAGGAGATGGCCGCTCTGGTTCTACCCCGTTGGGCCAAAGTCAAGGACTGGTCTCGGGTACATATGGCTTTGCAAGACTGGTCAAACATCGTAGAGGACATTCGAATCGAACGCCGGGGGAGTGAACAGTTCGAGGGCATATACATCAAGCTCTGTGACCTTCAGGACTTCATTCTCGGTCAAGAAGCCGCCGGGGAAGCTAACGTGCGGGCACACGGAGGGCAACGTGGTGCCCTCTCGATCATTGAGGGTACCTTCCGGGATGTGGGTCTTGGCTATAACACCGAGAAACAACGGGATGCCCTGGATCACTATCGGAAAGAAAAGCCAGATGCTGTTGATCTGGTCTTGAACGGACCTCTCCGGCCCATGCTTGATGAAGCCATTCAACTGACCGTGCAAGATGACTTGGGTTGTCTCCGGATTGCTATGGACGTGATTGCCAAGCTCGCCGAACTTGGCAAACAGGACGAAGAGGATTCACAGACACAGAACGGACCACTTCAATGTCCCTCTTGCGGTGCCTCGGCCGACAAACTCAAGGTACGCCCGAAGTCAAACGGGGTCGGTGGCAAAGTCCCTGGTGTGGGGATCATGACCTGCACGGTTTGTGGCTGGCAACAGGAAGTCAAAATCACCCCAAAGCCCAAGAACCAGCCACAACCTCAACAGCCTCCCCAACCGCAACCTCAAATGGAGGGGTTTGACGAGTCCGACTCGGAAGATGCCGACGGGGACGATGCCAGTGATCAAACCAGTCAAGGCAAACCCGGCAAGCAGGACGGGGATAAGCCTTCCGGGAAAGACAAGGCGGGAAAAGATAAACCAGGCAAGGACGGGAAAAACAAGAAGCAGGCCGGGAAAACCTCAAAGGATAAGGCGGACCCGGATGAGGCAGAAGACGCGGCTTCTAAGCAGGGGGGAAAGAACGGGGACTCAGAGGATGACCCTGAGGAGTCGGAAGATGCCGCTGAGAGTTCTTCGGATGGTGAGGGTGAATTCGATGGGGATCCTGACGAGAATTCCTCGGATGGTGAATCTGATGGGGATGCCTCGGATGGTGAGGGTGCTGATTCCGATAGCGATGACGGGGAGGCTTCAGACGGTGTAGGTGACGGTAGCTCTGAGGGTACGGGGCAAGACCAAACCTCGGGGGATGAGGAAACCAACGGCAAGCCAGCAAACGGGGCCGGAGGCCATCATCATCATGTTGGCCCTCATGCGGGCAACACGGATTGGGAGAATCTTGCGACAACGGCTCTCCAGCAGGCAACCCAAGGTACGGGACTTTTGGACAACAACAAGGCTCTTGAGGAAGCGGTCAACACAGCCCTGGACAAGGAAGAATCTGATGTTCAGAGGGGAGAGGCTCCCTGGTCTCCTCTAGATCCTGGTTTGGATACCGCTGCTTTTGTGTCCCCTTCGGCCAGAGGCAAGGCTTATGACCTGGGTGTTGCCAATCAGATCAAGGATTCGGTGACCAAAGAGTCTGCCTATCTTCGTGCCCGACTTCGGGCAATCATCCGAGCACTGGAGATGGTCGGGCGCACCCGTGGGGTTCGTAAAGGACGGACACTTTCCAGTCGGTATCTCGTTCAAACCCACGGGGAAGTTCAGGATGGACAGTACCCGACTCGGGCTTGGGACAAGAAAGGTGAGGAACTGGAATGTCGGATGGCAGTGGCCACCGTTGTTGATGAATCCGGTTCAATGGGGGACAAGAAACGGGAAGCCGGTCGAATGCTCGTAGCTCTCACTGAGCCTTTCGATGCCCTGACTTTCCCCACGATGGCCATTGGATTCAGGGACGGTGCGGGAAATTCAAGTCCCCTTCCTGGGGATACACGGGACTATCATCGCACCCATGGGGTTCATTATGACGTGTTCCAGGCATTTCATGAACGGTTCGGGGCCGTGAAGTGGCGGTTTGCCAACACGATGGCTAGTGGCGGTACTCCGATGTCAGACGGGATTGAGTTTGCCCTTCGTGCTTTGGGAGAACGTCCCGAACCTCATCGGTTCCTGTTCGTGGTGACAGACGGGGAACCCAACGGTAGACATGTGCCGGTGATTCGACGGCAGGTTCGAAGAGCCCAGGCAGCGGGGATTCATATAATCGGGGTAGGCGTCGGTGACGGATCTAGGGCTGTGGTTAGTCTGTTCCCGGATCATGTGTGGTCCCTGACTGTATCCGAGACCCCGGCTCTGATCCTAGCCAAGCTCAATGACCTAGTAGACGTGCTGGCTCATGGCCGGGGGAAGAAACCGAAGGCTTAGTTGGCAACTGACCTGCGTAGTACGAGAGAGGGCAGGAACCCTCTGAACAACGAGGAGACAAAATCATGCAGACCATCACAGCAGCGGCCGATCTGAGTCCTGAGATTCTCCTGGCACTCCAGGCAGGTGTCAAGAAGGCCATCGACGATGTCGAGAAGGCTGGGGGAGACCTCAAGGACCGTGCGAACCCCAATCAGACTCTCAAGGGTCTCTCGGTCAACATCGTCCTGACCCTCGACGAAGTTGCCATCGGGGCTGACACGGACAAGTCGCCAACGTGCAGCATCCCGTTGCTCCCGACTCTGGCCCTCATGGTCAAGCGAATGGGCTGCACGAGGGACGCTGCCCTGACTCTGATCCGTGAGGTCATGCAGCAGGCTCTGACCATGGACAAGGATGCCACGAAGGCGCTCCTGGAAGAGGCAGGCGTGGCCGAGGCCGAAACTCAGATCAAGACTGAGGTCATCGGCAAGCTCCCCCGTACCAAGGTTCAGAAGGCCGTCCGGATCAAGGGAGCCTCCCTCACGGTCACGGGCATCTCGCAGGCCGCGTAGGCCGGGGAGGCCCAGTGTTCACCAGGCGAGAAAAATCAACAGATCACCGTTCGTTGATCATCGTGACCTTCGAGCGGGCATCCCCGGAAAGCACCTGTCCAACCATCGAGGTTGTGTTCCAGGTACAGTGGCCCGATGACTTCACACTCATGACCACGGACACTCCAGTGCTCTTTCGTTTGTCAGTGACCCGTCAGGATACCCGAGAACTGATCTCACTGACCCGTGAAGAAGAGGACATGGTCTATACAGAGGCCACTAACGAGGCAGCCAAACTCAGTCGGGCAGGAGGCTGAAGCATCTTCATGATAGCGGGGATCCACCTGTACTACCCAAACAAGAGTTCTTCTAAGCTAGTCTGTTGGCTTAGGGACTTGGTTGCCCGCGTTGTTAAGGTTGAAGAGCCCGTAACGGGCAAGGAGAGAGACAATGAGTTGGTGGAGGGAGCCGGAAGAGTCTCCAGCGTGGGAAAAAGAAGTGGCCCTCCGCCTTTCCAGTATCGGAACCGACGGGTTCGTCTCGGACGACTACCTCGCCCGCGACGGAGGTCTAGATGCGCCCGTCGGGGGGTGGGCTGCGGCGGTCGTCGCAGAAATGCGGCAGGAAGTTGCCGCCGGTACCGTCATCACACGCTGTGTTGCGTGTGGGGAAACCACTCCCCGGGGATTCCGGGGAGCGGGTCCGTGCTCGGGGTGCGGGCGAGACCCGCGCTGCCACGAAGACGGCAACTTTCCTGATGATTGCGAGTAGTGCGGGCGAGACCCGCGTGAGCAAGGAGAACGAACGTGGAATACAAATACGAGATGTGTGGACCACAAACGTGGCACACCGTGGTCACCGCTTTGGGGGGCGGGTTCGCCAACGTCGGCAGTTATATTGCCGACGAGGTAGACGCAGCGCTCCTCGCCGCGGGGATCTGCCCCGCGGAGAAGGTGATCTATCTCGCCACCCATTCGTGGGGGGCCGGGAGAGAACCCTTATCGAGGGGCGGAAGCCCTTCGAAGTGGCAGAGCCCTTGTTCTCTGGTGCCTGGGAGATCCTCCGGGAGGGAGACGTATCCCAGGTCGCGGTAGAGTCCGCGACTTCCGGGTCGCGGACCGAAGCGGTTCTCTTCCCCGAGGGGTGGCACATCACCCTGTCGGTCCCATGTGACCAAGACGGGAGCGGTCCGTACATGGGCTGCTACTGGGACGCTTTTTGGGGGGCGGCCAAGACGGCCGAAGCCCAGGTCGAATGTAAATGCGAGCACGTCCAGGCCGTGCCGTCTGAGGCGTAAACCTTATTCCCCAGGGCCAAGGCATGGCACGGAGACCTTCGAGGGGAGATTGACATGGATGGTCCTACCAAGACCGATGCAGGGGCGAGCCTTCTGGGCAGTCTTTGCCATGGTGTTACCGCCTGTTCTGCAATGGAAGGGATGCTCAACTACCAAAAGCGGATGCAACAAGGTTTCAGGACTTGGAGTGCTGAAGAAAAGCAAAAAGGAAGGGAAGCAGTCGCCTTTCTGATGACCACTGTGGTTTCTAGAAGGTGCCCCGCTTGTAAAAGACCCGTCAGATAGTCGATCACGATTTCAGTGCGCCCGGCCAGACTCGAACTGGCGTCCCCAGCGTGACTTGAACACGCGCCCTCATGGTCCGGAGCCATGTGCTCTAATCCAACTGAGCTATGGGGACATTTGCTGAATAATTTGAAACGCATTGCGGTAGGGGGTGCCCTCAAAGGATTTCTGGGTGTTTCGGCCACTAGGTTTCCGAAGAACCCAGATTCGTAACTCACTCCGGCCCTTGGTTGCAACATAGGGGACAACGTAGAAAGAATCATTATCCGCACAGTAGCCCAGGAAAAAGTCAACCTCTTCCCGTGTATATCGACTGGCAATCCGTTTCCCCAAACCGTTGTTCCTTAATACTCGAAGGCTCAAGATATGTACCCCCACCTTAGCTGGGGACATGAAACGGCATTGACACTTTGCCATTGTCCCATTGGTACGTAACACCAGGATGTCGATTGGTGTGGACTCACGGACAGGGAGAAAAGGGGACAGTCCTGCTAGAAGCATCCTCCCAACCGCAAGTATCCGTACAGATTCGCCCAAGTCCGTAGTCGAAAGATTGGGACGAGGTTGTTGTGGGGACGGTTGCGCCAGATACCGGGCGCAAGCACCGGGCACCCCAAATCTTCGGGGTACCTTTTCGGCACTGCATCCTTGAACCGCAAAGTGAGCCGTGGATTTAGACAGCCCATATTTACGGGCTATCTGATAGATTGTCAGCCCTTGGTTTTCCCGATCCGACTGGATAGCGGCTTTGAGTTCTGCTGTTAGCTTTTTTCGAAGTGACTGGACATTAGAAGAATCCATACCCTGGATAGCGAGACTGGCTGTAGTACTGCTCAGACCGTACTTAGATGCGATGTCCCTTGTTCGCATCCCATGTGTTTCGCGGTCTATACGGATGAGGGCTAGTATTTCTGTGGTAAGTTTCTTGTTTGCTGGCCCAGTCATGACTTGAACCTCCCTAGTCCAAGTATACCCAAGGCATTGATAGGATGCAAGAAGGTGTGTCCCAGTCGAAGTCGAACCTTGTAGCCGAACTGTCGCTCTGTCCATATGAACTACGGGCGCAAAGTACATGGAGCCGCCACCCGGAGTTGAACCGGGGACCCCCTGCTTACCGAGCAGGTGCTCTGCCAACTGAGCTATGACGGCATGATAGCAGCATCCATATCGGACGGAACGTACCCGTGTCCCCTACAAGTATTACAAGTGGTACACGGACGGTTGTCTCGCCAACGAACAAACGGGGGAGGATCCTCTACCTGACCCCTACCGCAACAGGCTACACAAACCTGTTTGCCCGGATTACGGAGCAGTAGATCTTGCTGCCTGTCCGCCATCTCCGCGTCCAAACCCCGATATAGAACTTCGGGGATGGCTCGGAAGAGAAGACGGACGAAACCTTTGACTAGAAGAGGTTTCGGGCATACCCATTCCCAATAAGTGGAAGGTGCCACAGGAAAGAACACCTCGAAGATACAGTCCCCGCCGTAATGGAGGGCACTCCCCATATTGTCCGCGAAAAAGGTGCCCTGTTTGAAAAAACCCGATGCCAAAATGGCATCCGCATTTTCCTGAGTGGTACCGTGGTACCAAATGGCCACTATATGTAACGGAGCCGTTTCAGGGAAGCCAAGTAGACGTACAGGAAAGAAATGGTTCCGAAGCAAGGCCGTGAGGGAACCCCGAGCTTCTTGGCTGCCTTGCGACGGAGCTTACGGAACTTACGGGCTTGAACCCGGAGCTTCTCGTATTCCTTGTCCTGTTTAACAGTTCGCCGCGGGGTGTCCTGCTGAAGTGTCCTGTATGCCTTGCATTGTTTCCAGGTCCAAGCCTCGATGCCGAGGTGCGCTAATGTAGGCTGAAGCCAGCCAGATCCCATCCGCACCTGGTTCCGAATCTTATTGAATAGCCGTTTTCGCACGGAGACCTTCTACGGTTACTAGGGGAGCCGGGGGGACTCCCCATTCACCCAAATTTAGATGCCAGCCCCGCTTCCCTCTTGCGAAGGAAACACCCCGGGAGCGGCACCTAAGTATACCCTAAATGGCTTGCGGCAAAGCCTAAGAAAAGCTGGGACCGTCCTGTGTTGTCCAGGACGGTCCCGTAACTCCTTCCACACATGGTGGGCGAGCTAGAGCCGCCGGTCGGAATTGAACCGACAACCTGTCGCTTACGGGGCGACTGCTCTACCGTTGAGCTACGGCGGCCAGGAACAGTGCCGAAGACCGGACTCGAACCGGTACCCCTTGCGGGACGAGGTTTTGAATCTCGCGTGGCTGCCAATTACACCACTTCGGCAAGTGCGCCCGGAGGGACTCGAACCCCCAACCCGTAGATCCGAAGTCTACTGCTCTAATCCATTGAGCCACGGGCGCGTGTTGAAAGTCTGTGCGGTGAAACCCAGGGACCTTTTTCGTCCAACCAGTGCTTTTGCACCGTGCTCTGCCATGTAGGCTTGGTGCTTTTGATAGCCGTCCCGCAGGGTGTCTTCATCAAAAAGGATCCCTTCAGGATCAGCCCTGCAATCCCAAACCCGTCCGAAAGTGATTTGCCCGTCGTCCATTACGTTGACTTCGAGTGCCAGCCCCAGAGGATGTAGCACTTGACGGTTGATCTCGAACAGGAGTCCAGTGTCGTGTAGGAACTTGGCGGCTTCTTCGATGTAAACCATGGGGCACCTCCAGGGTATCATACCAGCAGGAGGTGCTTCGATGCCAAATGTATTGTCCTCAGATATGATCGCGGACCCTACCGATCCCACTGTTGTTCAGGATTCCGGTCCCATCATCCGGGTTGCTAGGGTTCACGACAAGTATCCTCGGATGCTGTTCATGGCTATCCCTGTCAAGATGGTTGCAACCACAGAAGATCCTGTTGAGATCAGTATCGAAGTCAGGAGCTTCGCCTGTCTTGACTTCCTGCCCGAGGCACTCCGGCAGGAAGTCAAAGCGGCTCTCGCGGAATAGTGCTAGGGACGGGGGTCGAACCCGCAAAGGTGTTACCCTACTGGCTTCTAAGGCCAGCGCGTCTGCCAAATTTCGCCACCCTAGCTCAGTATCAGAAAGCCTGCTGCCCGTTAAAGGCAGGATGCGGGACGGGCTTGTCCAGCCGGTAAGCCTGTGCCTTTATGATGGCCTCCACCCGCTCCTGACTGAAGAGTCTATGCTCCAAGAGAGCCGCTTGCCGCTCATTGCATTCCGCAAAAGCCTTGACGGCGTCCTGAACTTCACTCCGCCGATCCTCTGCCGATTCGAATAGCATGTAGCACCTCCTGCTTGTACTACACAAAAGTCACGGGAACTAAGCCGTTGTAGTGCCGGGAACGGGACTCGAACCCGCACGGGCTATGCCAATGGGTTTTAAAGCCACCGCGTCTACCATTACGCCATCCCGGCAAAGGAAATAGAACAGTAGTGGTCGGGGACGGAATTGAACCGCCGACGCCGGGTTCTTCAAACCCGCGCTCTACCAACTGAGCTACCCGACCAAGCAGGTTCAGGGATGGTTTCTTGCGGGAAACCCGTAACCCTCAAAATAGGGTGTCTGAACCTGTGGCGGGAGTGGTGAGGATCGAACTCACTGTTTCCGGTTTTGGAGGCCGGCGGCTTACCCTCAAGCCTTCACTCCCAGCGCAGAAAGACGCACACTAGATTTAGTCGCTAGACCTTGTAAGTATTTCATTACAGGAACCCACAAGGGGAGTAATGTTGTCCGACTTACTGGCTGACCAACCGAGACGTTCTTGCCACGACTCATCTGTCTTGGAAACACACAGAGCATAGCGGTAGAAAGAAGCTTCCTTAGCCAAAGCATCTGCTAGACCAAAGAGGGATGCCATTCGGCTTGGTTCCTTTCGCTGCAAGAAGGCTACGATTTGAGGAAAGTTGCGGGTAAAAGACTGACCCGTTTTAAACCGCTCTTGTGCTTTATCGAATTGTACTGTTGTTTGTTCCATCTCTTCGTCTGAACAATCTGCACAATCGAAAGCGGCAACAAAGTCCTGAAATTCGCGTATTTCCCCGTCAGAATGTGGAAAGCGAAACCGTAGATATAGCCTTGTTTCGGGGGGAAATCTTTGCAAATCTGCCCAATGGTCAAACAGAGCAACGAGCGCTTTGGAGGGTTCATGTTCCTTCACGGGCTCTGCTTTCACGTTCGTCTGTTTCGCGGTTGTGCAGCACAGAGCGGAAACCAAAAGGAGCAGCCTTATCATTCGCACTAGATCCCCCTTTCCGCCTCATCTGGGCGGGTTCTATCTTACTACACAAGAGGTGGGGGAACTAAGCCTAAGTTGTTTCGGCGGAGGACACGGGAATTGAACCCGCAGGATCCCTATTACGGAACCCACACGCTTTCCAGGCGTGCCCGGCGAACCGATATCCGGCTATCCTCCAAAATGGGGCTGGCAGGAAAAGAGGATTGAATTGCATGTCCCAGTCCCCAAGCGGAAGAAGCGAGAATCGAACTCGCATCCCGTGTATTACGGGAACCTGCTTTCGAGACAGGCCCGGCCCACCAATGTCCGGCGTTCTTCCAAGGAAAGGGTGGCTCGTTCCTGGATCGAACAGGATTCTTTCCGGCTTCAACGGAACGCTCTGACCATCAGAGCTAACGAGCCATTGGGGGTTCTTGTTGACTGGATTCCCACCAGTCGGGCGGCCCTCTCTAGCGAGAGCCTATTCCTACCCATTTGACTTGACTACGGTTGCCAAGTAGAGGAATCGAACCTCTGGGGTCACCATGACCTTGATTGACCCGTCACCCCCATCAACCAAGCCGGGATTCGAACCCGGTTACCCGTAGTGCGAGCAGGGGGACTCGAACCCCCACCCCCGTTTTTTGGGGACAAGGCTCTCGACCTTGCGCGGCTACCAAAGTTACGCCATGCTCGCATTATTTTCTCCTGTCCTGCAAAAAGAGCGGAGGGAGTGGGATTCGAACCCACGAGACATTTCTGTCTGCCTGATTAGCAATCAGGTGCCCACAGCCGGACTAGGCGACCCCTCCTAAGAAATGAAAAGGCGCGTTGGATCCGTGTACAGGTGAGCAGGACGAGATTGGGGGTGTGGGGTTTTGGGTTCTTCTAGGCGCAATTTGAAACCCCGCCTGGAAGTGATTTCAGCATCCCGAACGAAGTAGCATAATTTTGTATCTGGACAGTACAAAGCATGCGCATCCACATCGCCGCGTTGCAGAAAAGTCGTATGTGTTCCTTGTTGATTGCTCCAAACTCCCCGAAGAGCAATTTCTACAGAACCCTTTACTGCGGATCTATACTTTACCGATACCTTCTTGAGGGCTTTCCCGGAAATGGCAATTAGATCAAAGGGCAAATGTTCGCTGAGTGGAAGAGCAACTTGGAAACCTGCTCCCAAGAAAGCAGCAATTACGAAGCCCAGCCCCTTATCTCCTTTGGTTTTGGTGTGGTGTTCAAGCCTCATGGTCAGAGTGTACACCCCAGCCGCTTTCCGCACAAGATCTTTCTGTACCTGTCACAGACCCAAACGTAGTACGCCATAGGTGATATGGGGCACACCGGGAACCAGCCAGCCCCTTGACGGTTCGTGTCGCCCTCCCCATCTGGTTCCCGGTTTTTCTTTCTGGCTCTTTGCGGAGAGAGAGGGATTCGAACCCCCGGGGCTTTTAAACCCAGCGATTTTCAAGACCGCCGCCTTCGACCGCTCGGCCATCTCTCCTTTAGTACGCCCGCCCGGATTCGAACCGGGAACCTCTGGCTTCGTAGGCCATTGCTCTGAATCCGTTGAGCTACGGGCGTATCAGGAACAGTGGGCAAGGAGGGATTCGAACCCCCAGTGTTAACCCAAAAGGGAACGGATTTACAGTCCGCTGCGGCACCTCCAACTCCGCCGCTTGCCCAAAGAGGTACGGACCAAAGGGTTGTGACTTTATGGCATTGTCACTGCGGTTTGCCGTACCTGAGTACCGGGAAGGGGACTTGAACCCCTACGTCTTTCAACACATGGTCCTGAACCATGCGCGGCTGCCATTACGCCATCCCGGCACAGGTGGGGTCGGTTGGTGACCGTCCCCACCCAAATCGTGATCGACTACTTTTCACGGAACCTGGGGTCGGTAAGTCATCAACCCACCGAACCCCCATAAACACCGAAGCCCCTCTCGGTTCGTTTCCGGGAGGGGCTTCGGGTCTATTTGCTCTGTCTTGAGCCTCTACCCGGTTGCCCCCGCCGTAAAGCGATACGACAGGGAGGTGGTAAGCAACCAACTCTGCCGTAGCGTGTTTCGTGAGGATAACTGGTTCAAGGTTCCCATCGCTCCCTATCTTACCCCCGTGGAATCGGGTGTCAAGAACTTTGTTCCGGTCTAACCGAATCCTTTGTGGATTCGGCTTCCGATGGGAGTCCGACTTGTGCCAGACCCCCTTGAATCCCCACCGGCCGGTAAGTGGGCGGGCACCTATGCTACCCGAAACCCGATTCGGCTAAGCCGTGTTTCGGTAGACAGCCTATCCGTTCCGTTTTCTAGGAGGTTTCCATGCTTCGAAAAGCCTTGCTCGAAATCGCCCGTACCCGACCCGAAATGCGACCTCACCTGATACCCTTACTCCGGCAGAGTAGTGAGGCCAAGTAGGTACCCGATGGCCCGAACCCTGTATCCACAATTATTGACGGTTATCGAGGCCAATCCGGAACTCCGTCGCTATCAGCGGATGTTACAAGGTGGTTGTTGTCGGCACCCGGAAAACGAGTTTCTCTTGAAACGTATCCGTGCTTTCGTTCTCCGGATGCCCCACTTCGGTCTTGCTCTTGAGTCCCTGGTGTCCGATGTATCAACCACTTGAACTCCATTTATATGACTTCGACGGCACTTTGTTTCGGAGTCCAGAGCCGCCTCCTGGAGTGGGCGAAGACTGGTGGGTTGAGGAACAATCCTTAGGCCAGCCATGTGTTCCGGACACCCCCGAAGCATCTTGGTGGGTAGGGACCACAGTAGCGGAAGCCAAACGTAGCATAGCGCACAAACAAGTGTTGGCTGTGTTGTGTACGGGTCGGCCTGACCATAGTGCCTTTCGTTGGAGAGTCCCGGAATTACTAGGGCAAAAGGGTCTTGACTTTGATCTGGTTCGGCTGAACCCTGGCGGTAGCACAACCGCTTTCAAGACATCCGTGTTGCGTAAAGCACTCGCTAAGTTCCCCAGCATCACAACAGTCGCTATATGGGAGGATGACCCGAAACGCCTTGCTGTGTATGAGGCTTTCGTGACTGGGTTGGGTTTGTTGTGTGTCCCCCATCTGGTTCGGGCCACTTCGCAGACCCCCTTGTGTTCCCAAAATAGCGTATTGGGTCGTAATAACACCGTAAGATCGCCCCATAGATCACGTTTAATACACCGGATTGCCTCCCGCTGGATTGGTCATTTGGCGAGATAACCCCCTGATCATCCTCAGTTCTGGTCTTTGATGGGACCGTTGGGGTGTTCGTCATGATCAAAATATCGGTTGGGGCTGCCCACGATAAGATTATTTGACGGTTGGTTCCGTCATCGTTTTGGACACCAAGAGAGAGCAACCCATCATTTCAACTCCTCGGGTAGAGTGGGGGAGGAGGCGTGATTCAATGGGCGCAAAGACGATTCTCACGGGCGCAATAGCCCGCGAACAACTCTTGAAAGGGACTCATCAACTGGCTCGGGTTGTTGGTGTGACCTATGGGCCGCATGGCCGCACTTGTATGCTGGATCGGTTATCTGGGTTGCTAGCCACTAAGGATGGGGTGACGGTTGCCCGAGAGATTGAACTCTCGGGACGCACACAGAATCTGGGGGCACAGATTCTCAAGGAAGCCTGTCTCCGAGTAAATGCCCAGGTAGGTGATGGCACCACGACTGTCGCCTTGTTAGCTGACGGGTTGCTCCAAGAAGGACACAAACTGATCACGGCAGGAATGAGTCCCAATGGGATCATCCGGGGGGTGAGAGCCGCCGCAGTAGAGGCCCGAGACTGTTTGGAAAAGCTCCATCGGCCAATCCAAGAGAAGGATGTGTTGAAACAAGTGGCCCTGCTTGCTAGTAACGGGGATGCAGAGATCGCCGAGAATCTAGCTGAAGCCTGTATGGCTGTAGGCAAGGATGGGACCGTTGCCATTGAGGACAGTCAATCAGTCGAGACTTGGTTGGACCTCAAGGAAGGAATGGAACTTGATGGGGGAATGGCGTCTACTGAACTGTTGGGCAATCAAAACGAACGCCTCATTGATGGGGCTATCGTGGCTGTACTGGGAATCTCCCTGGTCACCGTGGGGGATGTCCAAGACCTTCTGGAAACAGCCAGCCAATGGCCTCGCAACGAACTGGTGGTGTTTGCCGAAGCCTTCGTTGGTGAAGCCTTGACCACAATGATCGTCAATAACTCCAAAGGGGTCGTCAAGTGTTCTGCTGTTCCGGTGTCGGGTGTTGGACCCATTCGGATCGAGCTTCTGAAAGATGTTGCCGCTTTGACTGGGGCAACCTTTGTGGATCCTCGGGCAGGAATGAACCATCGGGTTTGGGACCAGACTTGGTTTGGCACAGCCCGCAAGATCACCATCAAGACCAGAACCACGGTGCTTGAAGCCTATGATGAGGCCCAGGAGACGGTTCAGGAACGTCTGATCCAACTCCGAGCCGAAGAGGAAAGAGCCACATCGGACTATGACAAGGACCGATTGCGAGAACGGAAGGCCAAGCTCTCAGGTGGGTTGGCTATCCTACGAGTTGGGGGGATCTCTGAAGTAGCCATGAAGGAACGACGGGCCAGGGTTGAGGATGCCCTGGGGTCTGTTCAGGCCGCCCTTCGTAGTGGCATCCTACCTGGTGGTGGGATTGCTTATTTGCGAGCCGGGCTTCATCTGGAAACCTGTTATCCCTCCATAAAGGAACCCGAAGAACGGGCTGGGTGGCTGATTCTGGCCAAAGCTCTCAAGATTCCCACAACCCGATTGATTGTCAATGCCGGAGGGGGCGTAGAGATCCTCGGCAAGCTCTCCCAAACACAAGGCTGGATTGGATGGGAGGCAACTTCTGAAGGTGGCCATGTCCGGGACATGGGAGAGACCCCGATATTGCCTGACCCCCTCCAAGTAGTTCAGGTGGTCATCGAGACAGCCGTATCCACGGCTACCCTTCTGCTGACGGCTGAGACTGCGGTGGTTCAACGGCTTAGGTAGGTCGGGAGACCCGTAGTAGAAGCATGACGGTGTTTTACATCTCCATGTCGGCTCTCTTGGTTGGACTCCTGGTGTTCCTGCCTTTCTACGGGGCAGGTCAACTCTGCATCTGGGGGGGCAAGGAACTCAAAGCAAAGGCGGCCCGCATGGTTCGAGAAAGCAAGCGACTGGTGATTGCCGAGACCCGGACATCCACTTGGCATTACCACCTACGGGAACTTGCGCCCGAAGAGGAACCCAACTTGGGGGGGCTACCCGCAGGTACTCAGGCTCTGTGTGGCAACCCAAACCTGGGTTGGGATGTTCAAATCCCCTTGACTGCCTGGGGTATTCAGGACAAGACTTCGCATTGGTGTTCTGCTTGTGAGGCAATCCGTGGCAAGTGACCCTCTGAACCTGCTCTTCAAGGAAACAGGGGAACATGACGGGTATCGACTTTTCAAGCTCCTGGTTGGCGTCCTAGTCAACCAGGGGGGCAAGGTTTGGTCTACCCATGACTTCCAAACACCCGAAGATGCCCAACTAGCAGGACAGCTTGCCGGGGGTGGTGTTCGGCATATTGCCCATGCTCTTTTGGTAGAAGCCCTCCGGCGAGAAGTCTATGCCGGAATCATGGCCAAGCTAACCCATGATCCGACCTATCTACAGGGGTACCAACAAGGGGATGCCACAACCCGTGCCCAAATTGAGCTTGAGCTTGCTCAATGTTCTCGTCAAGTCATGCTCGACACGACCGGAAAAATTGGGCTTGACGTGGCCCGAGAGATTCTGGTTATGGTTGGGAAACCAAGCTAGTCTTGCTTCTGGTCTCGAATCGGGTATCTTAGGATGGGATGCTTGAAACCCTTCATAGTCTCCTCGAACACAGTCGCCAAAGGCTTTGGTATCGTTTCCGTGCGCTTCGTGGCCTGCCTGCCCCAGAAGTCAATGTCCCACGATCCCCAAATGAAGCCCTCCGGCTTGGCTACCACATGGGCCTTCAGGCCGGTTATGGCAAGGGGTTGGTAGATGGCGTGGACTTGGGGTTAGATGTAGGGGCCTATCCACCCAATGCTCATGCGGGGGATTCAGATTTCCTCTCCTGAACTGGTCGCCGCAGCCGTTTCCCGGATCGTAGTTTCACAAGCAACGTGGGTGATGTTTGCATAGGGTCTCCACCTCTGGGGGGAACCACCCGTTTCCCCTTGTGGACTACGGCACGGAAAACCCCCAACCGAGTTCTGAGTGAATCTCCATTCTGAAGGATCAGCAGGGCATCCGAGAGATGAAACAGAATTGAGGCTACTGTATCCTCATGGTGGCCTGAGAGTCTCGCCAGATGGTTCACAAAAACCTGATAGTGCATCGTCCGTCCACCGGGTCTCTCTGACCCCTCTGATCCTACCGTTCAAACCAGCCGGTAATGAGTCTATCTTATCCCCCCGATAGAGAGATCCGGCCAGCTTCCGGATTTTGGAGATCCTCAAATGACCACCCCCTTTGTTCCCCGAGCCCCTATGGATCGGACGTTTCTCCGACTGGCCAGTGAAACCCCGACCCTACGAGCAGCCTTGAATGGGGTGCTTCGGGAAGCTGCCAAATGGAAAACGCTGCCGAAAGGTTGGACTCAGGATTCGGTCAAGAAGTTCTGGGGGTCACTCACAGGGGATGCCAAACACAAGGTCACGAAGTGTATCAAACAGATGGAAGGCAAGGTGGATGACACGGGAGCTTTCTGTGCTTCCCTGGCCGACGTGGTAGACCCAGGTTGGCGGAGCCGAAGGGCCGCAGGGCGGATACAGGTCAGAAAAGGCATTTACAGAGGCAAGTCAGGGTTCACCGTTTCTGGGACAGATGCCCGCGAACGAAAGCCCAACATATTCGTCCAGTCCCAAGAGGTCGCCGAGGCCCTCCGGGGGTTGTTGACAACCCCCGGCTATGACGAGGATGCCTTGAGCAAGCTCATTCTGAATGACAAGGGTCCAGACGTACAGAAGAAAGCCGAGTGGAAGGGCTGGGATGAACAGATGCCTGTTCAAGTGGTGACTAAAGGGCAACACAGTGAGGTTTTCGAGAACCTGGCTGCTGCCAAGGCGAAGTATCCCACCTTGGATCCCCGCAAGAACACCAAGGATTTCACCTGGGCTACTCGGGGTACGATCAAGGGGCATCCCGCCATCCGGTTCGAAGATTGGGAGACAAACAAGCAGATGTCCATGTCGGCTTCTCGAATCAAGCAGGCCACCATTGATCCCGGCTACTTATCAGGTTGGGAGAAGACGGTAGATGCTTTGCTTCGAGCTTTCAAAACCCAGGCTCAATCCCCTGCGGCCATGTCCATAGACAAGGATCCCAAGCCCTACATCACCGGCTTCATATACAACCTGTTTCAAGAGTTCCGTGACACATCTCTGGCTCAGGCTCTTTGGAACATGTTTGAACACGGGGGACCATCCCTGGAGCCAATGTGGGGCCAGAAGTTGGCTTATTCGGTGGCACATCGGGTTGGGATCACCCCAGAAGGGAAAGTTCGGGCAGCGGCTATCTCTCTTGCTCTTTTACGTCGGGGTCGGATGCCCAATCTGGCGGCCAGAGTAGAGACCCTCTTTGACAAGGCTCTTGCTCAAGAGATCGCTCAGGCGGGGCCACCTGTTCCGGCAGGCAAACTGAAGAACAAGAGTCAGATGTTTGAGGATTCGATCACCCCCAAAATCAAGGGCGCAGCCGAGAAGGCTTTCCGGCTAATCGGGGGGACTCCAATTGCGGCTGAGACATTTGGCTACTTGATTGCTGATGATGCCAACTGGCATAGTCTCAGTGCGTTATATGCGGACCCGGCCACCCCCATACCCGAGGGCTTGGTCACAGATGTGACCAGCGAATTCCAATGGAACATCGTTCCAGACATTGCCGCCTTCATCGTGACCTTGCTGCGAGTCGCAGGACTCAAAGCCAAGGCCGAAGCAGTCAAGAAAGAGGCCCTCCGGGAGTTTCCGGACGCCTATGAGGATCTCGGTTCTTGGAGTAGGGCAGCCAACAAGGAGAATGCAATGAAGACCCTGGCCCAACGAGTCGCCGCTAGATGGACATCCAAACTGAGAACGGCCAGTCCTCTCCAGGACTTGATTGACGCCTATGCTGATGCCAACCCAGGACGATCTCGCCCGGATTATGAGGCCATGGAAATCCGGAGATTGGTCTATCGGTCTCCAGTCTGGATGATGTTACCCCAATGGATAGCAGCCATGACGGCTGCGGCACCTGGTTATAACGAGTTCAGTGTCAAGAGGATCGGCAATCTTCTGACCAAGGTTCCCGGCATCAACCAGGTCAAGTTCCAGCCGGGACGAGAACATAGTGTGGTGGTCTACTTGGAGGGGCCGCCAGAAGTGTTGGCCTTCATCCAGAAAGCAAGCCGTAAGCTGATGGCAGATGAGGCTGATATCGTAGCCAACGGGGAACTCCGGCTATGGTGGGACTAGGTGAATCGTTACAATGCCCCCGAAGTGCTCAGTGCCTTGCTCCAAGCTCTGGAGGTCGCTGGACTCTCCGAGGTGGTAGCCCGGATCAAGCAGATGGGGGTTCCCCGAATGGTCAATGAAGCCTGGTCTAAGCGGCCCAAGACCGCACGAGCCAACGTAGAACCCATCCGGCAACGGACTCAATTTTCTTGCATGAGCACTTCCATGACCATGTGTCTAAAGGCCAACGGCTTGCAGACAACGGAGGACGAGGTCAATCGTGTGATGGGTGCGAGACCCATGGCTGGGGCTTCCTGGGAAGATGCCATAGCCTCTGCTCAACACTTTGGGATGCGGGTGCATCTCATTTGCCCAGCCACCCTGGAACAAGTCAAGACATGGACCGATCAGGGTATTCCTGTGATGATTGCTTGGAATCCGGAAGGACGCCCTTGGTCCCATGCTTCGGTCATTTTCGATGTGGACCAGGAACACACTGTTTGGGTTGCAGATCCCAACATCCCGGACCCTAGTCAAACAGTACGGGTGGTTCCCAAAGAGGAGTTCTACAAGAAGTGGTCGGAGAATCGGGGGGACTATCTGGTTCGTCGAACCGCTCTGGCAGTCATGCGAGAGATTACCCCAGAAGGGAAACAGGTAGTGGCTTCCGAACACACAACGAAACAGGTCGGGACTGTGACACGGGTCCCTAGGTCTATCGGGACGCCTGCTTTGGGCTACTACACGGTCGAGATTGACGGCGAAGAATACATGACCTCTTCCACACCCCGAGAACTAGACCGGGGAGCTAAGATTCAGTTCATGGCCGGAAAGACAAAAGATCAGGCATGGGGCGGTCGTCATTGGGCTATGGATATCCTGGTGAGGAAGGTTGCGACTTACTCAGGCAATCCCAATGGAAAGCCTATCTATCCCCATGAAGTAGACCACGGGTATGATCAACCCCTGGCCGGTGGTTCAGACGTGATGAAACGACTCCAGAACAAACTTCTTCAGGAACAAGGGCAACCCCAACGACCGGACAATCCCCGGTTGGCCACGACGGATTGGCATCGTCCCCCCTCCGCAGAGGACTTCAAGAGGAACCCCAAGGCCGGAAAACTCTATGGGGCCTACACCTTTTGGTTGATGCACCATGATGGTTCTCCGAGCCAGAAAGCTAGGGCAGGCCAGATTGAGAAACTGCTCGACCGGATGGATTTCAACCAGTGGGGACTTGCTGTGGATCTTTGGCCGGATGCCGCAAAGGAGTATCTATTCCTGTGTAAGCAGTACGGAATCAAACCCGAAGCCGTGCGAACTGCCCAACGAGTGGCTCTCAGACACCTCGCCGATTTGAACTGGAAGGGTGTGGCCCAGAATCTCCTAGACCGCAATAAGGGAACTGCCCAATCGGATCTGCACTATCGGGCTTACTTGCGGGCAGTTGTGGACGGGCAACCGGCGGGGCACCTCACGGACCAATTTGCGGGGGCACGGGCTGCTCGCAACGATTTGATTGATGAGGTGGGGAAGGGCAAGTATGCAGGAGCCTCTCCAGACTCTTTGGCCCGGCGGGTAGCCGCACAGTATCTGGTTTTGTTGGGGGTGCCTAATGGGTAGCAAGACAGCAGGTTGGTCCATGACGGTGGACCGAGGCTATTTCTCTTTCGTGGGGAACAAGACCCCTTTCAATAAGGACACCTGGGATGACATTGAGCATCTCCCCATCACGTTCAAGGACGATGACGGACAAACCCACGAGGATGAGCAGGCGATACGTTTCCTGGGGAACAAGCACAGTGCCCCTTTGACTCATGGCCAAGAACAGGCTGGGATGACTCGGGAAACCATTGTGTATCTGGCCTTTCCCAAGGGAACAGATAAGTCCGTGCTGGCGGCTCTTCAGAAATATGGCAAGTCCAAGGGTTGGAGGGTTGAGAGATTGTCTACACACCGGGATCCGCAAACTGTAAAGAAGGGGTCTATCGACTCCGTGTTGGCAGACCTTCAAGGGATGGCGCATACGGCCGCCCCGCTTTTTTTCACGTCAGACGGGGCAGAGGTGCTCCGTCTGTTGGGTTCTTTGGCCAAGAAATCCCATGTTCCTTGGGCCAATCTTCCTCCCTACAAGGTGAATGCTTATGGGAATGAGATCCTACTTCAGTATCTTGCACCTGGCCGAGATCCGGAAGATCTGCAACACGTTGTTCAAGGATGGGAAATGGCAGCCAGGGTGATTGAAAGCCGTCAGCCGACTTTCAAGAGCACAGTAGAAACGGTTTCTACAGGTGTCGGGCCTGCGGTGAACCTTACTGTGAAGGGTCCATTCACCACGTTTCACACCAAGGGGGCTTCCATGACTGAAGCCGAGGCGGTTGTCGCCTCTCTCGGGCAGATGCTGAACAAAGAAGCACCCCCAACCGAAATGACATCAGCCCTTCCAGGAGATGAAATCCAGGGTCGGTTCGAGGAGGGCAAGCCCGCCGACCCTTGTGAGAACATGAGTGACGAGGATTGTGCCGAGTGGAAGAAGCAGACCGAGGAGCACAAGGACCAGTTCAAAGCCGCCGGATGTGAGAAGTTGCCCGAGGGGCCAATGCGGGACAACTGCGAAGAGAAGAAAGAGGAAGGTAAGACGGCGAGCCTGAACGGCTATGTTGCTTTCTACAAGGGCAAACAGATCGAAGTAACGGCCAAGACCTCTCTCGAAGCTCAACAGATTGCAGCCAAACAGTTCAAAGCCAAGAAGCCCCATGAAGTCACTGTTGTCCTGGCTGAGAAGGACGGGAAACAGGTGACACACATGCCTTTGTTTGCCGCTGAGGATGAAGCCCTGGCTGTCTTGACTCAGATGGCTGAGGGTTGTCCAGACAACCTGGATGAATCCGATGAAGATGAAGCCAACGTGATTGTGGCTTCTCTCAAAACTTTATGGGAGTCCTACAAGAAGAAGCACCCGAAATCGGAAAGGCCGCCACAGTCCTTGATCGACAAAGCCAAAGCAGAGGACAAGCCCAAAGAAGAATCCAAAGCAGAGGACAAGCCCAAACGAACCGAGGAAGAGGACGCTTTGGACTCTCATCGAAAGCAGTACCGGAAACGGAAGAAGGAGCTTGAGGAGAAGGTTGAGCATCACAAGACCAGGGCCGAAGAACACGGCAAAACCCTGAAAGAGATCGAAAAAGATCCTTCCAAAGGTAAAAAACGAACCGAAGAAGAGTCGGATGGCTTTGGAGGCACTCGGTCCTGGGAGGTGGATCCCAAGGACCGGGCTGAGAAAGGTAAGGCGGACCACGAGAAAGAGCACACCAAAACAAAGAAGCAACTCGAAGAGCACACCAAAGAGGATGAGGACACCTACGCCAAAAGGGAACAACAGAAGAGCCAGGATAGTAAGCCCAAGGAAAAGAAACGTCGTGATTCCTTATCCGAAGCAGAACGGTACAAGGAAGACCACGAGGAAGCCACACGGGGTCAAGGTCGTGCAGCCACGTCAACTACTTTCGAGGATGATGTCCTCTCCACGCTGGAGCAGATGGCTGAGGGTTGTCCAGACAACCTGGATGAATCCGAGTGCAAGGAATGGGAAGCCAACACGGACAAATACGAGGACAAGTTCAAGACGGCAGCACACCACTTCGACGGGAAATACTGGTATGGGGACACGGTGTTCATCAACCAGGTTCAATATGTCTATCCCGGAGCAGAACTGAAGCATCTCGGGTTTGGTGAGTTCGTTCTCGAAACCCCCGATGGGAAAATGGACTTTGACCGCGGCAAGGGTCAGGACTTTCCTGGGCAGTCAGGTAGAAGTCACCGGCTCTATGATAACAAGGGGGGTAAGGTGGTTGAAAAAGCCATTGCTTTGATGGAGAGGGCACACAAGTCGGAGAAGGTTGCCGTTGAGGATGATATCCTCTCCACGCTGGAGCAGATGGCTGAGGGTTGTCCTGATAACCTGGATGAGTCTGAGTGCAAGGAATGGGAAGCCAACACGGATAAGTACGAAGACAAGTTCAAGACCGCCGGGGATTTCCCTCGTTCAGCCACTGACAAAGAAGCTGCCCCGACCTACCAAGACTATGTGGAGAAGAAAAAGAAGAAGAAAGAGAAACCTCTTGATCGGGATGCGTGGGAAGCCAAGGTCGAGGGAACGGGGCCAGTGAACCAGCCCAAACGGAAGAAAAACTACCATCCCAAGGTCAAGGACGTAATGGACAAGCATGATCTTGAGGATGCCGATGCTGATGAGGTTCGGGCATTCAAGAAGGACAAGCCTTCATCCGGTGCCAAGGTCAGTCCCCAGGTTCTCATGCAACGGTTTTTGTCCAAGGCCAAGCCTGAAACCAAGGAACGCATGAAGGGGGTTGCTCCCGCCGATTTCATGAAGATGCTTGGGGCCATCATGGATGATGAGGGCGGCAAGACAGCAGGGTGTGAGAAACTCCCTGAGGGGGGGATGCGAGACAACTGTGAGAAGAAGAAAGAGGAGGGGGCTGAAGCCAAGGAAGCCTCTGAGGATGGGGTCATTTTGGCCCTGGAACAGATAGCCAAAGACGAGGACAAGACAGCCGCCCCACAGAAACTCATGCCCTCGGCACTCAAGGCCAAGATCCCGGCCATTGGGAGCACAGCCGAGGATTCAGACCCGATAGCCTGGGTCAAGTTCTTCTCGCCCTACTCCGGAGGGCTGTGGCTCATCACGGAGTTGGATGGCCAAGATGAAATGTTCGGTTGGGCTGAACTGCATCCTGGAATGGGCGAACTCGGGTACATCAGTTTCCGGGAACTTCAGAGTCTCAAGGGAATGGGCGGACGGCTCCCTCTCGTAGAACGGGATCTGTCTTTCAAACCCAAGCCCCTATCCCAGGCCAAGTCTCAGGAACGGCGGGCGGCCAAGGAAGCCAAAGTCAGTCTCACGGTTTCTGCTGGAACCCGAGTGACTATTCATGCCAACCCGGTTTCCCGTGCCTTCTATAAGGGGGGCTTGCCTGCGAATGGCACTTCTGGTACCGTAACCCCCATTGCATTTCCTGGTGGAAAACGAACCTCTCTGCCTGGACCAGGTGGGGGACTCATCTATGTTCAGTTCGATGACGAGGATGGAACCTTCATGGGTGTGTCGTCTATTGACCTGATCAAGGAAGTTGCCAAACACGCGGCTGAGGATACGGTTCTGGCCGACCTGACCAAGTTGGCGGCCAAGCCCGCTAAGAAGCAGGTGACCGATTGGATGTGGGTCATCTCGAAGGATTCTGCCGGGGGCTTCATTGTGACCATCGGAGACCCCAAGAAGCACGGGTCGAAGATCAAGGCTCGTTTCTCAGGGGGATCGGCGAAGCTGGACCTCAAGGATTGGGTCCGGGACAATGTGGGAAAGAAGGTCAGTCCCAACCACGTCATTGACATTACGGGTCAGAACTTGGTTGTCCCCAACTGGGAAGCCGAGTTTATCGAGGCTCTCCCTGAGAAACAACAACAGGAACTCAAGCTCGCAGGCGTTGACGAAAAAAAGAGTCGTTTCGAGGAAGGCAAACCCGCTGATCCAACTGAGAACATGAACGAAGAGGACGCAGCCACTTGGAAGGACATGAACGAGGAGCATGGGGACAAGTTCAAGAAAGAGGCCGCCGAGTGGATAACCTATACCCTCGGGGTACTGGGAGAACCCGGCGATCCAGCCGAACGAGAAGTGAAACAGGCCCTTCGGGCGTTCAATCTTGTGAACCTCCAGGGAACTGAAGAAGGCTGGGATTTCACTGTCGAAGTGAAACGGGAGAAACTGGACGATTTCAAGAGGGTGGTCGCTACCCTTCGGCGCAAATTGAATGTCACGGTATATGACGAGGACTACCGCACCGTTCGGCTAGCCACCTGTGCTTGCGGGAAAAGTGCCGACACGGACGGAGATGGAGACTGCTCAGCCTGTGCCCACAAGACAGCTTCGGCTCTCACGCTCTGGGCTGCCGTAAGTAAGGCTGGGGCTTTACTGGGGGCCACGGATGCTGAAGCCGGACGGAATGCCCGGTACTGGGAGAAACTCGCGGACTCGACGGAATATGACGTTGTTCAACTGAGCAACGTGCCCGAAACCGTGGCTTCTCAGTTGATTGATTTTTCGGGGCAACCCGAAGTCCGTTCCTGGAACACCGGGGCCGAGGCATGGGAGATTGCCAAGGGGTACACCAAGCAAGCGGGTTGTGAGAAGCTCCCCGAGGGGGGGATGAGAGACAATTGTGAGAAGAAGAAAGAAGAGGGATCGGACAAGGACAAGACTGCCGGGATCGCTTCGGGTCTCTACGGTTTCACCAAGTACATTCAGAGCGACTGTGAAGCTGCTGCCCGCAAGTTGACCAAGGCTGCTACCAGGATCGCCCGAAAGGCTTATCTGAAGGACGAACGGTCGGCTGAGTTCATCTCCACTCATGCCAAAAGGGCCGGAAGCCTTCCAGCCAAGATTCTGGTTGCCGCTTTCCAGGAGATGGGGCCGAAACTGGCTGCTGTTCGTAAGATGGCCCGTCTGGCTGAACTTCGAGCCGAACTTGGACACAAGGTTGTGATAACTGCTGGGGGGGATCAGACCAAAACTGAATTGAAGTCCAAGGCAGCCACAGAGAAAGAAGCCATGGCCCGCACTCATGGCCTCTACGGTTTCCCTGTCAAGGTGGCCTCTCTCGGGATGACTGCTTGCCATGACTTGCATTCGGAAGCCGGGTACATCACCTCTAATTTGCACAGACGGCGGGCTGATCATCACGAACAGATCACGGGTTTCTTGAAGGCCCACGGGAAAGAAGCCAAGTGTCACTACTCCCGTTTGCTGGCAGACGTGTATCCCGACGCGGGGATGCGGCTTGCATCACAGACGGAGACCGGATCCGATTGGATCTCTTGGGAGTGACCAACGAGCTAGATGTATCTCTCCGGGATAGGCAATCCATTCTGGGCCATCGTCCGAACGAAGGTCTTCTGGGCCTGGGCAAGCAAGACAGACACACGATGAATCGGGAGGCCCATTTGCAAGCCAATCTCATCAACGGTCATGTCTTCATGTCCATGTAGCCGGAGAATCTCGGCTGCTTGACCGATATGGCGAGCCTTGAGGGTTGCTCGAACCTGTGACCAGATGGCTTCCCAGGTAATCCTGTCATCGACAAGTCTGGCCTTGGCCGATTCGGCCATGTCTTCGACATCCCACCCATTCTCCTGATCCAAGAAATGGGTCACCAAGGGATTAACCTCTGGCGTGCCCCAGAGTGGATTTTCCTGCTCTTCAGGTTTCGTTTCCTGGTCCCTTTCACGTTCACGGTGGCGTTCCGTTTCCGTGCGGGCGCCATAGAGTTCACGTTCTATTGGTTCCGTTCCCCAATCCCGACAGTCGGAGTAGGCTGACCGAACAGCATAGGTGCCGAGGAGAGAGTCCTGAATCCGTTCACCGGCAAGGAGTTTGCCCCGCAAGGAATCCCGAGTGATCAACTTGGCCAAGAAGGTTTGCACATGGTCGTTGATTCGGTCCCTGTTTGCTGAGAGAGGGAGCTTCTTGATCACGGCATATGCCAGGGTGTTGTAGAAAGTGCCCGTTGGACCCCCAGTGTCTAGCATCCTGCGACCCAGATAGGTTGCTGTCAGGTTGCTCCCACGAGGTAGGGCTTTAGCAGCCTCTACCCCGGCCTCTGTAAGCCCCCACAGGCCATATTTCGGTCCCCTGACCACCTGGGGCACAGGTATCTTTTGCAGTCGTTGGAGGGCACGCCAGGCCCGTCTAGCAACCCCATCCGGGGTACGACCCCATAGACGCCAGCCCTCAGAGGGTTGGCCATATTGATTGAGTCGGCTGATATCAAACCCTGCTTCCAGAACAGTAGCTCGTAAGACAGGCTTATCGGTCACGAAGACCCCGACTTGACCTCCGGTGGCTTGATAGAGTTGGTGCAGTAGAGCAGGTATGAAATGACCGGCGGACGGCGGATGTGCCATTTGAGGATCCTCCTGGGCAGAGCCTCCCGAAGGGGGCGGTGCCACGGTTCTTGTTTGCCCACCCGGACAATGCTTCTGAAAGCGGGTCGGGTGAGCGTTGACTGACGTGAAACCAAACACGTCAGTCTCCCCGTGTCTAAGCCCTCATGCCCATCGTGTCAAGAACTTTCGTGAGTCGATAGACAGGCTATAAAAACCAAGCTGTAAATCTCTCCCCCCGGGGGGAGAGCGGAAGGACTTTGAACAATGACCGACCTAAGGCTCCGAGTAATGCAATCCCCGCAGTTGCTTCGGCTGGCCTGCCGACTATTGAGTCGGGACTTGGCCACTCCCCAACAGAAAAGGAGCCATCGTGTAGCCAGTCGATGGCTCCTTGCCTACATGGATGCAGCCTACGACCTGTTCTTCCGACTTCAAATTCTTGAAGGAGCCGCCGGAGTTCCTGTGGATACTTGGTGGGGCAAGGGGAAACAAGCCCTCCCCTATGTCATCGACAAATTCCAGGGGGATACCCTGGCCCCCGGTTGGTTGGAACCTGGCAACACCGGCATGTATCAAGGTCTGAAAGCGGCTCTCAATCAGTTAGTCAAGACTACGGGGGTAGCTTCTACCCCCGATGACATCCTAAACACGGCTCTCATGGGGCTATCCACGAGTGCCACGACGATCCCGCGAAGGATCCTGCGACCGGCCTATGAGGTTGGCCGATACCTCGCTGTTCGCATTCAGAATGGCGATGAGACTCCTGCGACGGTGGCCAAAGGACCACTTCAGAAGCTCCTGAAGCGACGGGTTCTTACTGAGGCTCGTGATCAAGCACAGGATCTCTCCATAGAACAGGAAACCGAAGAGGGTCGGGGCACACATACCCGCGATGTGTCACGGTCAGACACACAGGATGCGGGTGACCTCCTTATCAAGATCCTGTTCCGTGATTTCACTGACCCCCTGGGCAAGGAGATCCGTCAGTTCATGCGCCAATCCTGGGCCAATTCCAAGGAACAACGATTCATGGATGTCTGGTTGGACACTCTGGAAGAAGAGGTTCGAATCCCAAGTCTATCCGAGGTGGGCCGAAATCTCGGGGACACCCCAACAACTGAAGGCTACGGTCAGAGGAACTATTCGGCCTTATTCTGGAGACCCGCCTGGAAGCGTTTCTTTGGAGATCTGTGGGCCAACAAGGCTCTTCTTCGGAAACTAGAGAACAGATACCAACAGGAGGGTGTTCCCTGGCTCCTGGAGAAGCCCAACATTGAGGATCTGCTCGCCCCCAGGGTCCGTGCTAGCTTGATTTCCCGAGTTGCTTCCAGATACCTGGAGGATGTTCCCCAAGTCCCTCGATCTTTTTCTTGACAAACCTCTGATCGAGGGGGTAGATCCCTCTGGGATCGAGGTTCCGGATGACCAATCCGTTTGCCAGTACCGCCAATCAGAATGTGTGCTATTTGGGGATGCAAGGCACCCATTTGGCCGTCTCGATTGGGCACAGGATCCATGGATCAAAGGAATCCTGGAGACTGGCACCTGGGAAACCAGGGAGGGAAACCGTTGAGTTACGTGTGCGCCCTCAGAACCGGATCCCTGGTCTCGATATCCCGATAGGAATATCGAGACACCTGACCCAGCGGGAGATCCCCTCCCCTCGGGTTCTTGTAAAAGACAACTCTACGGTGCTCCCCTGTCCCAGGATCTTCCCATCAGGAGATCCTGGGACGAGGACCAGGTGGGACTCTACAGGGATGGGGATCATCCCTGGTAAAGACTGCCCACTGGGATCTCTGGTTGGCTGGATGGCAGTACCATCCTCCTCTTCCTTCCCTTTGGTCCATCTCCCCATTAGGAGATCAAGGGAAGGGAGACCGCAGGTCTCCCGTCTAAATGGTTATGGTTATGATTCTGATCGTGCTTTCTCTTGCTCCTCTTGAACTGATTCCTGTACCTATACGGCTGTAGATGGCCTTACTAGGGATCGGGACTCAGGAGAGAGAACCCCCGCTTTTTAGATGGGGGGCCTCCGAAGTTTATCTCCAGATCCTTGACACAATCCAAACTACCGTGGAACCAAACTATCGGGGTCATTGTTTCGAGTTTGGGGCATTAGGATGTCGTGAAACCAAACTATCAGGGTCATTGTTTGGTGTTTGGGCCTTTAGAGTTACGCGAAACGTAACTATCGGGGCTTCTAGTTTAGTGGCTCCTGGTTCGGTGGGGGGGTTATTCTCGGGATCTTGATGGAGGATCTGCTTGGACGGGCCTTCAAGGGGGAGTCATCATGGGTCGGGAGACGGATCTTCAACAACTAGCTATTGGTTGTCTCAACATCCTGACGGGGAGAGCGATGGTGGATTTTCCCGGATCCACATCGGCGGCTCCTTCTCATGATGTCGTGGTGAGTCTGATCAAGCCGCCTATTCAGGATGGGGATGCCTGTTTGTTTCCCTTCCAGGTTCGCTGGCATTTCTGGCAGAAGGTCGTGGTTCCGATTCTTCAAGCTGGTCAATATGGACCGATCACCCAAACGACTCCCAGTTTACGGAATGCCTCGGTGGTTGAGGCCCTGGATTTTCGGAATGGTTGGCTGGCTGGGGAACAGGATCGGGGAGGTGTGGCCGATGTGCTGGATCAGATTCGGATAGCCTTATGGGAGCAGTGTCAGAAACAGGGCTATGTACCTACCTGGATGGCTCCTGATGGAAGCACAATACCTACGGAGGGGGTATCTCCGCTTCCGGTACCGGGTGAGCCGGTGGTGCTCCCGGTTCGCGGGGATCCTGATTTCCCGGTGGTGGACCCTGAATTGAATTGGCCTGAGGGGCATCTGAAGTTGACCTACCCGGTGGTAGAGTAGTTCGGGCAACTTGAAAGGGTACACCAATGGGCAATACAACTCCTCCGTCGAAGGGTACCAAAGTTTGGATCGCCTGTCGGGCAACCGCAGGCTGTGGGGGCACTCATGCCGAGATCGTGAATGTTCATTCTCGTCAGGCGACGGGTCCGGGGGGTAGTTTCACCCCAATTCAGGGGGGTCGGTTCATCCGCTACAAGTGTCTGACCTGCGGCAAATCCTTTCACGTTTCCCAGTAGCTCCCATCGGGTAGCAGTGAGTGATGTCTGTCGTCATGTCAGCCTCTTGTGTCTTGTTTCATGGACCGGGGGCTAGAACAGCCTGTCTGGCCCATGTCCGGCAAGTGAACGGACGCCTGGTGGCTCCGCCCTTTGGGGATGATGGGCTGAAGGTTGCCGAGGCCCGCGAAGCCACGGAGTTGCTGTTCAGCCCGCCTGTCGGGGAAAAGATCGGGGTGGTGGTTCTCGGTCCTATGGACAGGGCCACTCCGGATGCCGTGGATGCGTTACTCAAGACCATCGAGGAATTTCCTTCCGGGGTGACTCTCCCGGTTCTGTGGGCACATGAGTTAGAAGACGTTTGGGGGGTGCTTCGCTCTCGATGTCTTGAACATTGGTGTTCGGCTCCGGCCACTGTTGAGGAGGATGGGGCTACGACCTCCTTGGCCTGGGACTTGTTGGAGGGGGTGTTGACAGGGGACTTGTCTGTTTTGATTCGACTGATCGAGAAACAGACCAAGGGAGAGAAGGTGGATGCCTTGATTCAGGCCATAATCGTAACTTTGGCCTCTGACCTTCAGCATCCGGCCAGACGAAAGATGTGGGACAGTCTACGGGTCTTGACCCGTCAGAAACAGCCAACTCGGGTGGGCTTGGTGAGTGCTCTGTTAGATGGGATGGTCGGATGAGTAAGTTGTTCCCGGTTATGGCCGTCTCGGGGTCCGATGATTTTCGAGTTCGCCGGTTCATTCAGACCGTGACTCAGAACCAAGTTCGTCTTGGTTGGGATGTCTTATGGGTCACGGGTGACAACAAGGGGGAACTGGAAGAAGCCTTGATGCCTGACCCGTTAGGCAGTGCCCCGAGTCGTTTGGTGATAATCAGCAAACCAGAGAATCTGTCCCTAGCTTTCCTGAAGGAGACGGCTAAAGCACCCTGGGCTGGTATCACGTTACTTCTGCATTGTTCGGGAGACCCTGGGAAAGGGGCTTTCTGGACCTTCGCAGCCAGTCTAGGCAAGACTCTGCATCGGACCTTTCCTGAACCCAAGCCCTGGGACGTTGAGAAGGAGGCCATCGAGTTCTGTATCGCCGAGGCCAAGGCAAAGAACAAGACTCTCAGTGCGGGCTTGGCCCAGAGCTTGGTTGTGCTCTCCGGGCCAGACCTGGGGGTTTTGTCCTTTGAGCTTCAGAAGCTATCCATGTTGGCAGACATAGACAAGGTGACCACCATCACGGAGAACCATCTCGTTCAAGGTCGAGCACCCCTTGCCGAAACCAGCATGATACGGATTGTGGATGCCTTGTCTGCCAAGGACACAAAGCGACTTGCGTTGATGTTGCGGCGGGTTCGTGAAACCCGAAAGGAAGTCCCGGTGATGGAGCTAGTAGGCTGGGTTATGCCTCCGGTGGTACGGTGGTTGGTAGGTCGGGATCTTCAAGAGAAAGGTGTGCCCCATGAACAGGCTGCGGCACAGATGGGGTTTCACGGTTTCCGGTACAAGAAAGAGGTCATTGAACGAATGGGTCGGTGGAGCAAGCCAGAGCTTGTTCAGATACTCCGTGCTCTTGCGGAAGCCCAACGGAATGTCGTCACAGGAATACTAGACCCCTGGGCAGTTCTGTCGGCTAGGTTGCTGGGGTTGTGTGCTGGTACGAGGGCAATAGCTGGTTGATGGCCTGAACTCAGGGGAAGCCAACTGATGGCAAGAACGGAAGGGGTAGCATGATCTTCGGTCAAGTTTCCGATGATCGTAAAGTTCGCGTTTTCTCGCTGAGTGCGGCTTTTCTGGAGCCGTTTCAAAACCAGCCTCCGGCTTGGGGTTACGCGGGGCTGGGTCTGTTCACGTTCAAGCGTTGCGTAGGGGTGGAGACCCCCATCCTTTGTGATGATCTTCTTTGGAGGCCCGCCGGGGACTTGCAGGTAGGACAGGGCATTGTAGGGTTTGATGAAGAGGCTGAAGAGATGTTTCGGGGTATCCGGTGGGGGGAGGTTCTACATAATGAAACAGAGGAAGCGGAGACTTATGTGGTGGAGTTGGAGGACGGTACGCTGCTTTATGCCACTCCCGATCATCCGTGGCTCGTGCGATTTGGGACTACTGAGAACCGTTTACATTGGAGGCAAACCGAGGATCTGGGGGTGACAGACAGAGGTAACTCAGTACATTTACTGCGCCCTTTTGGTCCGGTTTGGGAGAAGGATGCTACCTACGAAGGGGGTTTTTTATCGGCTGCTTATGATGGGGAAGGATGCCTGGACCGTCGAAACGGTGTGAATTTCGTCCAGGTGGACAACCCGATGTTGAGACAGGTGGAGAAGTTCCTCTTTTCTCGTGGGTTTCCGTACCGGAAATCAGAAAGGATGAAGATCGAGGGACGGCAACAGGTCTATGCTCTGAGCACATGGGGGCGGGAGAACCTGTTTCGTTTGTTGGGGATCCTTCAACCTCCCCGTCTTCTGGAACGCTTTCGTCAGCACCTGAGAGAGTATGGAGGGGGGCTTCTCCGGTGTGCGCCAAAGAATTATGTGCGGGTGGTTCGTGTCTCACCCGCAGGTCTCCGCAGGGTGGCTGTACTTAGTACCAGTGTGGGAACCCATTTCACTGGGGGTTTTGCTAGTCATAACACGTACAGCAGGCTCAAGCCCGACGGTCTTTCCGAAGATTGGTGGGAGACCTGTCAACGGGTCGTTGAGGGTTGTTTCAACATCCAGAAGATTCATTGCCGTCAGATGGGTTTGCCCTGGAATGAACCCAAGGCGCAAAAATCAGCCCAGGAGATGTTTGCCAGACTGTTCGAGTTCAAGTGGACTCCTCCGGGTCGTGGGCTTTGGATGATGGGCACGGATCTCGTGTATGAACGGGGAAGTGCCAGCCTTCAGAATTGCGCGTATGTGTCCTCCGAAGGTCTGGCTGAGGATTTCGCGGCCCCCTTCTGTTTCCTGATGGACATGAGCATGTTGGGAGTCGGAGTCGGGGGGGACACTAGGGGGGCAGGCAAGGTCAAGGTTCAGGCCCCCAAGACTATTTCGGAACCCCATGTGGTAGCAGACAGCCGAGAAGGGTGGGTGGATCTGTTACGGATCGTGCTCAACTCCTTTGTTGGGAAGGGGGCCTATCCTTCGATCATCGACTACTCCAAGGTCCGGGGTCGTGGGATACCTCTCAAGACCTTTGGGGGCACGGCTTCCGGTCCAGGGCCGCTTCAAGACATGGTTGCCGGGATTACCAGGGTTCTGTTGCCTGATGGGGTGAAGGTTCGTTTCGAGGTCGCGGCAGACCAGGAGAAAGGGACCATTGATAAAGCAAGCGTTCGTTTCACCGGGGAGGGGGAGCCTGCGAAGATCACATCCACTCAGATTGTGGACCTTTTCAACTATATCGGCAAGTGTATTGTTGCCGGGGGAATCCGCAGGTCTTCAGAAATCATGTTCGGGGAGTCTACTGACCAGGAGTTTCTGAAGCTCAAGCAGGACAAGAAGGCTTTGGCCGACAGACGCTGGGCTAGTAACAACAGCATCTTTGGGTATGCCGGGATGGATTACCGGCCATTGGTAGATGCTGTGTCTGTCAATGGGGAGCCTGGGGTGTTCTGGATTGAGAATGCCCGCAAGTTCTCTCGGATGCAGGGGCCGGGAGACAACAAGGATTGGCGAGTGATGGGTACCAACCCTTGCGGAGAAATGTCACTTGAGTCCTATGAGAGTTGTAATCTTACTGAAACCTATCCTGCCCGTCACGATAGCTATGAGGATTTCGAGCGAACCCTGAAGATGGCGTATCTCTATGCCAAGACTGTGACCCTGGTGCCTACTCATGACATGCGGGCCAATGCGGTGATGACCCGGAACCGACGGATCGGGTGTTCCATGTCGGGGATTATTCAGGCCATGGTCAAGCTCGGTCGGCGACAGTTTTTCCAATGGTGTGATCAGGGCTACGGGTATCTTCAACGGCTGGACCGGGTCTACTCGGATTGGCTTGGGATTCCTTTGTCAATCAAGATGAGCACGGTGAAACCTTCTGGGACCGTTTCCCTGTTGATGGGAGCCACCCCCGGTATTCACTATCCTCATGCCCCCTACTACATTCGACATGTGCGGGTGGCCAACACGTCTGCCCTGGTGGACCTGGCTCGAAAGGCAGGGCATCCAGTCTATGAGGATCCATATGCTCCGGACACGTCCGTGGTGGGTTTCCCCATCAAGGAGGAGCACTACATCAAGGGCAAGGGGGAGGTGACGGTTTGGGAGCAGTTCGTCAATGCCGTGGATATGCAAAGACGGTGGGCCGATAATCAGGTGAGCGTTACGGTCACCTTCCGTCCTGAGGAGACCCAAGATCTACGAACTTGCCTGGAGACCTTTGAGGACCGCCTCAAGGGGGTCTCCATGTTGCCTGCCAAGGAGGGGGAGGGAAAATCGTACCTTTACCCGCCCTATCTACAGATTGACGAAGTTGTCTACAAGGACATGATGGCACGAATCACGCCCATGGCTCTTACCGAGTCCAGCCACGATGTTGATGACAACCTATGTAGCGGAGACAAGTGCTTGATCGGGTAGTACAGAGGGTGTTGGAGAGACATGGACCCCTTTCGTTCAATCTTACTAGAGGGTCTGTTTTATCAGGCCAGTGGCCAGGTTTGTGTTCAGGGGGTTTCCGGTTCCCCAAGTAACTTGGTCGAGATGCTGGCTCCTTTTGAGGGGCAACGGGTTCGCCTGGTAGCGCACCATCAGCCGCCGACCCCCATTGAGCACACCCGTTGGGGTGGTGGTTGTTGCCGATGGCAACCTGCTGACTGTCCCGCAGGTCACCATTTGAATCCAGCCTACCTGTTTTGTTTCTCTGGGATTGGGGTCTTGACTCGGGTACCAGAGGGGTGGCAGGTTCAGGCGGCTGAAAAGACTGAAACCCTGTCAATGACCTCGTTGATTGGTCATGCGGCTCGAATGGTTTTGGTCTCAGACATGGAACCTCCCGTGGGGGGTTCTACAGATCCTGATCTCTCTCGACTTCTGGAGTTGGGGGATCAGGTAGAGGATCTGAAGCGTTGCATTGCCAACCTCCGAGGGTTCCTGAAGTCTGAGGACTGACGTGTATTTCTCTGGCCATGTCATCAACGTCGTGTTCGATAACCCCGATGAGTCTTTCTACATCTTGAAGGTTCGTCTGGATGGTTCGGTTCTTGAAGAGCCTGTAACGATTCGGGGTTATGTTCCGGGCTACCCCGTGAAGATTGGTTCCTGGTTAGGTTTCGAGGGGGACTGGGCCACTCATTTCAAGTATGGTTCGCAGATACAGATCAGCAAAGCCCCTGTGTTCAAGGATGGGTGGGGTCCGGAAACCGTGGCCAATCTCCTGGTTGCTCATGGTGTCGGGTCTTTCCTGGTAGATGGGATCCGGGCGGCCACCGGAGATGAGAACTTCCTGGCTACTTTGGCTGACCCGGACAAACTGGCACAGATTCCTGTCTTGGACGGTTTCTCGGCCAGCTATCTGCATCAGAAGTGGCAGGTCATTCAAACCTATTTCCGCTCGGTGGTTTTTCTAGGGGATCTCGGGTTGCCTCCTGCCAAGATCCGGTTGATCTGGAGCATTTTCGGGGATCGTGCCGAGACCATCCTGAGTCAGAATCCGTGGGCTTTGGTGGCTGTACCTGGAATCTCATTCCAGGCTGCTGACGCTGTGGCTGTACGTCTTGGCCTCTCTCTCCAACATGAGGGGCGGATTCAAGGGGCTGTGCAGGATATCTTGCAAGGGATTCTGGCCTCGGGGCATCTCTATGCCAAGTCGGGTGAGATTCACGGGATGCTTCAGAAACTACTCGGGGATGTTTCGGCTCTGGCCACTGGGGCCGCCCTCGCCGAGTTGCACAAGGCTGGGAAACTCGTAGTGGACCGGGAAACTGTTCCCGGTGTGCGGGCCATCTATCTCCCGAAGGCATTGAAAATAGAGCAAGAGTCTGCCAACCTTTTGATGCAACGACTGGTGGAAGCCCGGTACAGTAAGAAGAACCCGGCCAAGCCCTACATCGAGCGATTGGCTTCAGTTGGACCCAGAACAGCCGAGGTGGCCAAAAAGGCCAGGGTCAAACTGTTGACCGTGATTGAGACTGCTCTTGATGAATGGGGGGCCAGTGCCCATTTGAGTCTCTCAGATGATCAGAAACAGGGGATTGCTAATGCTCTTGGGGAGCCAGTCTCAGTTCTGACCGGTTTACCGGGTACCGGAAAAACAACGTCCCTTCAGGCAGCCGTTCGTATTTTCCAGGAGGCCGGGGTCAAGTTCCTGCTCTGCGCCCCCACGGGGATTGCAGCCAAGAACCTTTCAGCCCGTACCGGGGCCGTTGCTTCAACCATTCATCGGGCATTAGCGGCTCAGGGATCCTCTGAAGATTCTCGTGATTCAACATACACAGGCATTGTAGGCAGTGACCCCGAAGGACTCACGGTGGATTTCGAGGGGGATGAATTCTGGGGCTACAGTGCTGAGCATCCGCATCCTGCCGAAGTGGTCGTGGTAGATGAAGCCTCCATGGTGGACCAACATCTTCTGTATCGTCTGCTCTACAGCACATCTCCTCAGTGCCGGTTGGTCTTGGTGGGAGATGCAGCCCAACTCCCATCTGTGGGGCCGGGCAACGTCTTGCGGGACATGATTCGGTCGGGGGTGTTCCCTGTTGTGAACCTAACTGAGATCTTCCGGCAGAAGGACACTTCGGACATCGTGTTCGCTGCCCATGACATCTATCGAGGACAAATACCCAAGACCGATCTGAAGTCAGACTTCGGTCTTATCCGGGTGGCCCGCGACGAAACCGCTCTGGATAGGATTCTGGAACTCGTGTCCAAGCTGTACGAGAGTCGCCACAAAGGTTCAACCCCGATCACTTTCCAGGTTCTTTCCCCTCGCCATGCCGGAACCGTGGGGGTGACAAACCTCAATGCCCGGCTGCGAGCACTCTTGAATCCTGGTAGTGGGGCTGGGGAGATCCGGTTGGGGGAAGATCTGATTCGGGAGAATGACCGGATCATGATCATCCGGAACAACTACAAGTATGGGGTCTTCAACGGGGATGTGGGCAAGGTGTCCCGCATCAATGTTCGGGATAAGCGGGTCGAATTAAAGATCTTCGGAGACCCCCCGTTAGTCATTCAGGTACCCTTCCGGGAGGTGCCCCGACTTATCCGGTTGGCCTATGCCTGTACTGTTCATAAGTGTGTGAAAGGAGACACCCTGGTTCACACGGGACAGGGGTTGATTCCAATTAGGGATCTTGCAACGGGGGACCCTGGGCGTACAGGCGGGATGCTATATCCGGCTAGACACCAGGTGGCAGGTAGGTGCGGATGGACACATACGAAGCAGGTGTTTGTTGGCGGGGTGGAACCCACTATCCGAATTGAAACTCGGATGGGTTTTGCACTGGAGGGTAGCTATAGGCATCCCGTTTTGATCCTGACTCAAGAGGGCCAGTATATTTGGAAGCTCCTTCCTGATGTTGTGTTAGGGGATGCTGTTGTTCTGAGGAGGGGCTTGGGGAATAATGCCGACTTGTTTTCGACAACGGGCTTTGTGCCAAACTGGGGGCGTAATAGGAAGGGCGTTATCCCGGATGTGGTTTGCAAGGATATGGCTTGGCTGCTTGGGGTACTGGTGGGTGACGGCAATCAGACGGACCTTGTGGATGGTCGGATAGACGTGGCGCAGAGGGACCAAGACTTCAAGGTGAGGGTGGCTTCCGTGTGGGAGTCTTTGTTTGAGTTGCCCGCTACCGTGCGTCGTGTTTCGGTGTACGTTCATAGTCGGGCGATCCGAGAGTTCTTGGCATGGTGCGGGCTAAGTTACCACAAGGCACCGCAGAAGGAGACCCCCCATGTGATTTTGCGGAGTCCTGTGGAGATTCAGTGTGCTTTCTTAAGAGGCTTGTTCGACACGGATGGGGGGGTCAGTCGTCTGATTCATTTGACCACAACTAGCCGGAAGCTGGCTTATGAAGTACAGCAAATGTTGCTAGGGGTTGGGATCCTTTCTAGTCTGGTCCTGCTTCGAGGGGCTGTCCCCGAAAAAGGGTGGGCGGCAGCTTATCGCATCCAGATTACAGGGGGTCGGGATGCCCTCCTTTTTCAGGAGAGGATTGGTTTCTCGGTGGCCCGCAAGCAGGAGGCACTTCAGCAACGGGTGTGCCGTTTAACCAGGAGCAAAAGTAATGTGTTAGCACTTCCTTGTTCTCGGAAGTGGGCGGTGGAATTGAGAGATGCCCTGCGGAAGCGTGGCGGTCGTAATTATCCGGAGGCAGGAACCATTGGGCCGATTTTGTCTGCCGCGATCCGTGGGGTGAATCCTCTTCGTGACAGTCACCTGAACGTGTTGTCTTCTGATGTGCTTGATCTCGGTTCAGTGCATCCTGGTCTGTCCGAGGTAGTCTCCTCGGGTTTGATCTTTGATGTTGTCTCGAAATGTGAAGAGGGGGAGGCTCAGGTATTCGACCTGTATGTGGAAGACGATAACCATGCCTTTGTGGGCGGGGGTTTTGTGAATCATAACAGCCAGGGGCTAGAGTACGACGTGATCGTGATGCCTTTGGTGCTTGGATTCAAGCACCAGCTTCAACGGAATCTGCTCTACACTGCAATCACCCGAGCCAAACGGAAAGTGATCCTGGTGGGAAGTGCTGAGGCTTTGGCTGCTGCGGTGGCCAATGACAAGGAGGATCTTCGGAACACCCTGTTTCCTGCTCGGTTGCAAAAGTTCCTGAAAGCCCCCCCGAATCGGGTAGATGAACCAGAGTCAGTCCGCCGGACGGCTGGGAGAACGACATGAACATGACCGATCAGGATAAGCAGAAGATCAAAGAGGTGGTTTCCAAGCTCCGGAGGGGGCTACGGGTGACTAAGATCGTGTGTACGCGGTCTGTGAAGGGGAAAGCAGGGGATCACTACATCGGGCTGTCGGCTGCTTTTGCTGCCGCCTGGAACACCACCCAGGATGATGCTGGTGGGGCTGCGGATCTGAACTCGGCTCAGGATGGGGATGAGAATTTGGCCCAGAATGGGCTTTCTTTGGACGAAGCCCGGATTGCGGCACATCTTCTGGCTTTGGAAGCCGACCTTCTGGCCCATGATCATGCTATGGCAGGATCCAACATCTCCCCGGAACAGCGGGACCAAGCTCAGAAGGCCATCCGGCACAATTTTAGTCATCTGGTTGCTGCCGCATGTTTGCGAGAAGGTACCTGCAAGGGTGGTTCCGGTCCGGGTACCACTGAGGGGTCTGCGGAGTAACGATGCCTGACCAAGTCACAAACCCCCCTGACCCGGCTCTGCCCTCAACCTCTACGGTGACTTTTACCGTGGATGAAGCTGAGAATCTGTATCAGGAGTTGGCCGGACTCCAAGTCATTCTGGATGATGACCCCGTTCGGTTCGGTCCCAAAAGACTGAATGGGAAGATTGCTGAATCTCGGAGAATGTTGGACCGTTGTGAACAGATCTTCCTGGAGGTTTCACGACGGTTGCACATGGCTCGACGGGCATTTCGGATGACCCGGACGGATCTGGATCTGGCCAAGAAGCATCTGTATGCCAACGACCCCGAAACTCGGTCGGGGCGTAGTATTTCTGACCGTGAGGCTGTGGCCACTGGCAAGCTCCGGAAGGAAGTGCAAGAGGAAGCCCGTTTGGAAAACGTAGTCGAAGATCTAGACTCGGTTCTGACCGTGGTCAAAGCCAAACGAGCCGACCTTCGGGATGGCCAGGGACGGTTGAGGGATCAGGTTCGGCTTTGTGTGGAGGAGATCGGTCTGGGGAGCCGATGGGGTTCTCAGGTACCAGGAGGGGGTAACAATCTGGCTCAAGCCAAGCCCATCTCCCCAGAGGATAAAGCCCTGGTGGACACCCTGGATCAAATCGAGGGTGAGGTTCAACTGGCACGTCAAACGGGTACCTGGACAGACCCCCTGGACCCGGAGGAGGATGCCGAAAGTGTTGAGGGTACCAAAACAGCCGAGCCAGAACCCGAGCCAGAACCCGCATCTCTCTTACCCCCTGTGACAGACTCAGTGGCTGTCATGCTGCCCGGATCTGGGGTGAGCACACAAGATCTGGATTCTTTCTTGGAAGACGGTGTGACAGGGGCAACTGTGCCGGAAACACTGAGCGGCCATCCGGATCTGGATGATCGGGTTTTGGAGGACATCCTATCTACGTTCGAGAAGAAGTGATTGAATCGGGTAGAGAGACTGTGGACGAACGAGACCCGTCTGCATTGACCCTGTCTCGTTGACAACAACAGGAGGAAAAGGAAATGTCAGTGACGCACCAGAACGAGTACACGACCTTTGATCTCGGCGGCGAAGACAGCCACCTCGACCAGCGGGGCAAGCGGTGGCAGGGAGAGAAGGGGAAGACCGACCGGTTCTCGTTTCTCTATTTCCCCGGTCTGGAGGGGGATGGGGATATGCCCACCCTGGATTTCACCAAGCCGCCCAAGATGGTTTCGGCCCCCACGGTCTACATCAAGGGTGTCGGGTTCCTGAAGGCCGACGGCTCTCAGCCGGAGATCATTCAGATGGCCGGGAAGCCCCCGCAGCAGCGGGCTGCAACTATTGTTGCGGTCTGGCCGACTGATAAGGACGGCAACCCTCTCAAGGAGTCCCTGAAGAAGGCTGAGGTCATGATTCTGATCGTGGCCGGGGACAAGTACAGGGCACTTCGTCAGAACCACCGGAATTTCCCCCTTGGCAAGCATGACGTAACCGCAACTTGCACTGACGTGCAGTTCCAGAAGGTCACGTTCAGCCCTTGCCAGGACAATCTTCTGGTAGCCCTTTTGGCTTCGTCAAAGGATGCAGCTAAGGCTTTGGCCACCCGCCTCATCAATGACGCACGGGTCTTGCTGCCCTCTCTGTCCGGTGAGGTTTGCCGGGTTATGACCGCAGCCGAAGTTCGGGACAAGCTCGTTCATGCGGGTACCGGCGGTGCGACCGGAAAGCCTATGACCGGAACCCCCGACGCATCGACAGGTGATGTTGACGACGTGATGGAGAACCTGCTGGACAGCTAGCATGTCCAGTCCATGCCTCGGCTTCGACCAGTGAGGTCTTTGATGATCGTCTTGGGGCTGGACCCGAGTTTGTCCAACTTTGGCTGGGCTGTGCATGACTCAGCCGAAGTTGGACGGAAAAAGTGTCCCCATAGGGGAAGGTTTCAGACTTCCTCTCGCACCTTGTTCATCGACCGTTATGTGGATCTACGAACCAGATTGTGTGCTCTTTTAGAAGAGCACACAATCCATTGGGTTGGGGTAGAATATCCTGTGTTCAATGCCACATACAGCCCTGGACTTTATGGCCTATTTCTCTATACCTGTGAGGCTTTACGCACTCAGAAATGCGATGTGGTCTTTTTTTCTCCGGGGCAGGGCAAGGCTCAAGCCCGAGAGGTATTGGGACGGCCCCGGGGATGGAAGATGATGAAGCCTGACATGATTGAGGCGGCTTGTTTTGACCTTCAAGACTCGACGGCCCACGAGAGTTTTGTCGGTCGGGTCTTGAGGGATACTTCGTGGCGACATGACGAAGCCGATGCTTATTGGATAGCCCGCACGGCAGCACGCTTCTGGTTGCTTCAGGATGGGGCCATTAGCGAGTCGGATCTCACTCCATTAGAGAGTAAGCAGTTTTTGGAGATCCATACATATACAAGAGGGCGGAGGCTCCGGGAGGTAGAGGCTAGGGGCATACTTTATCGGGAGAACGAGCGTTTCTTTCGATGGTCCCTGGGGGCTTCATGAAGCGTTGGTATAAAGCCCCAGATTTGGCTGGCCAGCGTTTTGGGAAACTCCTGGTTCTGCAACGTGTTTCAGAGCCAGTGGCAAGACATGTCAAGTATCTGTGCAGGTGTGACTGTGGGATAGAGAAAGTGGTGGGAGCGGATAACCTGCGAAGAGTCATGGTAACCTCATGCGGTTGCTACCGAAAGCGATCCGGAGAGGCTAGTCCCCACTGGGCGGGTCGGGGACAATTGAGCAAGAGGTACTGGACGATCATTAGTCGGGGTGCTCGTGTCCGAGGGTTTTCAGTAGGGGTCACCATCGAAGAAGTCTGGGACTTGTTTGTCAAACAAGGGGGGTGCTGTGCCCTGTCCGGGTTGCCCATCCAGTTTGCGGAGTCGGCGGCCCAACGAAACAACATGACGGCATCCCTTGACAGGATTGATTCGACTCAGGGCTATGTCGCGGGCAACATACAGTGGGTCCATAAGGACATCAACAAAATGAAGAACAGTTATCCCCAAGACCGGTTTGTTGAGTTGTGTCTTGCTGTGGCAGCCCAACAAGGCACACCAAGTAATCAACTTCGTGCATTGGGCTAGTTCGGGTCCGTTTACAGAAAAAGGTAGGAGTGAACATGCCCAGAGGTAAGAAAGCCAGCACCCCCCCAACAACAGCTACTACCCCGGTAGCTCCCAAGAAGAATGCCCTTCAGATGGGTCGGGCCATGCTGAAAAAGGTGTTCCCTGAAGATTCAGGCGGTGGGGTGACTTTGGATGAGAATGCTGCTCTCCGATCCTTGCCCCACATCCCAACCGGGTCGTTCGTGATTGACTATGCCATCGGGGGCAGACCCAACAAATATGGGGTCAGTCCGTGTCCGGGATTGCCTAAGGGGCGACTCATCAATGTGTACGGCACGGAGGGGTCAGGCAAGACCACATTCTGTTTAATGACCTCCGCCCAAGTATGTGCTGCTGGGGGACAGGTGGTTTACATTGACTGGGAGTATGCCATCGTCCCGTCCTATGCCCAGGCTCTCGGGATTCCTTCCGATGACAACCTGTTTTATCTGGTACAGCCCAAGACCCTAGAACAGGGCCTTTCCGATCTATATGTCATGGCCAAGGCCGGGGTTGATCTGATTGTGTTGGATTCCGTCGGGGCCGGGGTACCAAAGGCCATCATGGAACAGGCATTGGATGAGAAAGGGGAGACAGGACGGATCGGACTCCAGGCCCAACTCTGGAGCAAGATCCTGGCAGAGATGAAAGGTACTTGTGCTCGCACGGGTACCACGATCATTGGGATCAGTCAGCTTCGTAAGGTCATCAACAAGTCCGGGTATGGGCCGGATTCACTCCCGCAAGGTGGTGAGTCCTGGAAGTTCAACTCAGACTTGATGATTCGTTTCACCAAGATTGGCATGGAGAAAGGGAAGATGTACGACGCCCTGACTCACAAGACCATTGACACGGCGGTGGCTAACAAAATCAGGCTGCGTTTGGACAAGTGCCGGATCTCGGCTTCTCAAGGTCGAGAGGCCGATTTCTTCATCACCTATGGAGAAGGTATCGACGATTTGCGGAGTCTCATTGAAATTGGTTCTCTGCATGGAGTGGTCAAGAAGGGCGGTCCCTGGTACTCCTGGGAACGTCAGGATGGCAGTTCCATTCGGGCACAGGGGACTCAACCGTTCAAGGATCTGATCAAGGCAGCCGCCGGGGCCAGAGAGGAGCTTCTAGCAGCAGTACGTGGGAAACTTTTGACTGCGGCTGATTCAGACACTAAACTCACCTCGGATGAGGATGAGATTGACTTGGCAGATGTGGAAGCCTTTGTGTCAGGTTTGGATACACCTGTTGTTGCTGCAAACCCCAGTGAGACAGAGCCTACTCCGGAGGGGTAAGATGGGACTTCCCGGTAGTGTTTCTACCGGGTAAACCAAAGGGAGAGTCCCATGCCCTTCATGGTCAAGGTCGAGAACTTCCAGTCCATCAAGTCTGCTACGATTCAGGTGGAAGGTTTCACTGTTGTTCATGGCCCGAACAACAGCGGGAAGAGCGCCCTGCATCGAGCCTTGACCGGACTTGCCCAGAACACCAAGGGAACCGCATTCGTTCGGGATGGGGCCTCCAAGATGCGGGTCACTGTCGAGTTCCCCGATACCAAGATTACCTGGGAGAAAGGTCGGTCCACCAAGCCTGCCTACACAGTGAATGGGGGTGCCCCTTTACATCCTGGTCAGGGGGTACCAGACGAGGTTCGGGAAGCTCTTCGGATCAGTCCTTTGAAACTCACGGGTGGTCGGGAAATCTGGCCTCAGATTGCACCTCAGTTTACGGGTCAGGTTTTCATGTTGGACCTGCCGGGGTCTGTCATGGCAGAGGCCATTGCCGATGTGGACCGGGTGGGGCAACTCAACGAGGCTTTACGGTTAGCCCAGTCGGATAAACGACAGGCCGATGGGGAACTGAAGGTTCGACTTCAGGATAGAGACCGGGCACAGTTGGCTCTCGAAGATCTCAAGGGGTTGGATGAGGTCGAGAAAGAAACCGCAGCCATAGAGGGGGTCATCATACTTGCCCAACGGTTTGAGGTGGCAATAGCGGGCTTGTCAGAACTCCAGATAAGGCGGGATGTCGCCCAGCAGCGTGTAGTTTCTTTGAGTGGTGCTGAGGAGGTGGTTGTGCCACCTAGCCTGGAAACGGAACAGATACTCGTCGATTTGGAGGCCCTGGCGGGTCTTCAGAAACGACAGATGCAGGCCACTGACCGGGTGGCTCGGTTGTCTGGTATCGAGGCGGCCGATCTGAATCCTGATGGGACTGCCGCTGAACGCGCCCTGGCGGCTCTGACTATTCTGGATGGGTTTCGGGAACATCTGACAAAGGCACAACAGGGGGTACAGTCTTTGGAGAGCCAACTCCAGGAGGTCCAGAAGCAAACGATAGTGGCGGAAGAACAGGTGACGAAAGACCTGGCCGAATTGGGTTTTTGTCCTGTTTGTGGATCCGATACGCACAAGGCTTGTGCCGAGGATGCTTTGCTATGATTTCTGAGGTTGTGGAATATCCTTTTGGGGATCGAGTTTTTGAGGCAAATCTGCTGTATGGCGTGGGGGCGCTGGAGGGGTTGAAAAGTCTTCCTGATGCTAGTGTGCATATGGTTTGTACATCACCCCCCTATTGGGGTTTGAGAGCATATCAAACCCAACCACTTGTTTGGGATGGCGTTGCCGGATGTCAGCATGATTGGGGGGCAGATCTTCCCCATGGTCGTCGGGGGAATCGAGGGGTGTCGGGTACGGGAGGAAACCTTCATCCGACATTGGATGTTTCTGGACAAGGGGCTGGGGCAGGAGGTGGGGGAAACTTTTGTCAGGTGTGCGGGGCTTGGCGAGGAGAGCTTGGGTTGGAACCCACCCCGGACCTGTATGTAGAACATCTGGTCCAAATCTTCCGGGAGGTGGCCAGGGTTCTGAGAGATGATGGAACATTGTGGCTCAATCTGGGTGATACCTATGCTGGAGGGGGGAGCACAACAGAGTACGGGCAAGATCCTAGAAACTTCACGTCCAGCAGCACTCTTCAGGGGAAATACACAGAAGGCCAGGCCCAAAGGCCAATCAGATTTCCCTTAGTGGGGCTCAAACCCAAGGATCTAATAGGTATTCCTTGGCGAGTAGCTTTTGCTCTCCAGGAAGACGGGTGGGTGCTTCGGTCTGATATAATTTGGGAAAAGAAGAACCCGATGCCTGAATCAGTAGAAGACCGACCGACCAAATCCCATGAGTATGTGTTCCTTCTCGCCAAGTCGGGTCGGTATTCCTATGACGCTCAGGCGATAACAGAACCGGCTGTGTGCGGCGACCATCCTCGTACAGTACGTGGGTTGGGAAAAGCAACCCGTACACATGGGCAACCCCCACACAAAGGATTGAGATCTGGCTTCAAGGCAGGGCAATACTACTATGATACGGTTGCCATCCGGGAGCCCGCGGTAACGGGGGCGTGGGAGGCCATGCCTCCTATTGGGGGCGTGAAGCACACAGAGACCACAGGGGAATATAATCCCACCTACAGTGGGAACAGACCCCCTGGGGATGGGCATCGGAACAAGCGAACGGTTTGGGCCGTCAACACCTGTCCGTATCCAGGTGCTCATTTTGCGACTTTCCCCCCAGCTTTGATTCTTCCCATGATACTAGCCGGGACATCAGCAAAAGGCTGTTGCGTTGAGTGTGGGGCACCTTGGGTTCGAGTAGTAGACCGGTCTCCCAGTAGCAGTCCAAGACATCCATCTGGACACGGGGCGCATTGTCCGGTTTCCCACCATCCGGGCCAAGTTCCCCGGTGGACCCCTTCTTGTGAGTGTGATGCGGGAGATCCTGTTCCGTGTACGGTGCTAGATCCGTTTTCCGGATCTGGGACAACAGGGGTCGTGGCGGTGCAAAACGGTCGGAACTACATTGGGTTGGACGTGCAGGAAAAGTATCTCTCCTTAGCGAAGGCCCGCCTCGTGGGCATGGCCGCTCCAAAAGACGACGAGGGTGCGGACCAGAGGGATGGGATCCAGGATCTTTTTGGATGAGTGGGGAGCGGTCATGAAGCCACTGTGGTTGGTTCCGTTGAGCCTCAGTCTCCTTCTCAGCGGGTGGTTGCTGAATCAAGCTCCAGCACGGGAATCTAGGAAGGTTGAACTCCCTTCCTTGCCTGCATGTGTGACTATGCACATCACCCTACCCGCAGATTCGGACCCTGACCGGTTAGAGGATTTGGCTCGGCAGACTCGTCAAACTCAGGTGGTGGAAGCTGTGCGGGTGTTGGGCCGAACAGAACATGATGACCTGGACAGGCTTCAGAAGTGGGGCTTGACAGTTGAGAGCCTGGCCGAGATGGCCCTGAGACATGCCGAAGCCCATGGGCTTGACCCGTTACTGTTGGTCACCATAGCCTGGAAAGAGTCTCGGTTCATCCCAACAAAGGAGGGGGATCATCGGAAAGGGAAGCCCCGTAGTTGTGGAATCACTGGTGTCCGGACAGACTACCCTGGACGCCCCACCTGTGTCGAGTTGAAGAACCCTGATTTTGCTCTGGGTTGGACGGCAGCTTTTCTTGCTGCAACCAAGAAATCTGACGGGCAAATCAACATCAGTAAGTACAATGGGGGGCAGTACGAAGCCCTGGTTTGGCGAACTGTAGATTGGTTGCGGAGAAACACTTGATTACCCTGGTTTGGCGAACTGATGTTCACATGGCGGATACTCCGCCTCAATCACGCACGGATAACTGGGAACAAACCCTTCTAGGGAAGCTTCAACAGGTGAATGAGATTGCCAAACAGGAGGGGGCTATAGCCATCTTGGACGGTGGAGATTTCTTCCACTGCAAATCCCCCGGCCAGAACAGTCATGCGATGCTCCAGGCTGTGACCCAGATTACTTTGGATGGTCCTCCGGTGTACGCTACGGTGGGCAACCACGACGTGAAATACGGGGACATCCGGTTTCTGAAAGAGGCCCCGCTCGGAGTGTTGTTCGAGGCCCAGGTCTTCAACCGGCTGTATGAGTCTCATGAGGCCATTTTCGAGACCGGTGATTTCGTGGGGATGGATGGCCCTCAGATGGTCAATGGATCCTCGGGACACATCAACAAACTCAAGGTCAGAGTGGTGGGGGTGCCTTATCATGGAGTGGCCTATGACCGAAACCGTTTCTCAACGATCACCAAGGGGGATGAGGATTGGTTGGTCGTGGTAGTGCATTGTGCGGCAAGTCCTGAGGGGGGCAAGCTCTTCGAGTCCGAAGACATCCTGAGTTATTCTGAATTGGCCAATCTGGATCCCGATATATGGCTCCTGGCCCATTGGCATAAGGACCAGGACATCCGACAGGTTGGCCGGAAATGGTTTGTGAATCTCGGGGCTTTGTCCAGGGGTTCCATTGCCCAAGAGGAGTTGACCCGAAGTCCGGCTTGCGGTGTGCTGAAGTTCGACAAACAGCGGGTGGATATCCGTCGGGTGAACCTTCAGGTTCGGCCTCCTCTGGAGGTGTTTGACTTGGAAGGCCGCGACCGGGCCGAAACCAGGGCGACAGCCATTGAAGCCTTCGTGTCCTCTCTGGCTACAGGTTTCATCAAGACAGGGAACATTCCACTCCCCCAGGTGGTGCAGGGGATGTTCGACGTACCTGCAAAGGTACGGGAACGAACGGTCCTCTATTTGGAACGGGCTCACTCCCGATGAGTGACATTGTAGACCTAGATGACCCTGTCACCAACGTCCAGCTTCTAATCGAGTTGGTGCCCTCTACATCATGGGGGGACAACCTTCGGTCCCAGGTACCCAAAGAGGCTTGGGACAAGATCCGTAAACGCACCTATCGGCAGGCCGGATATGTCTGTGAGATTTGTGGAGACAAGGGACCGGAATGGCCCGTGGAGGCGCACGAGGTTTGGGACTATAACGACCAGACCGGGGTCCAACGGCTTGTGCGAACCATTGCTTTGTGCCCGGATTGTCATGCTGTCAAACACTTTGGGCGCACTATGACGGTCGGTGGACCGGATGCTGTTCACCGGATGATGACTCACTTGTGCCGGGTCAATCGTTGGACTTCGGCCCAGACCAGAGATCATGTGAAGGAAGCTTTTGCTGTGTGGCAACGACGATCTAAGATGTCTTGGGTGCTGGACTTGAAGTGGCTCACAACATGAGTGACGAGAAGCCTATCCGTGACCTCATCTTCCCAATCGCCCCCCCACGACCGGATGGGGGTCAGGGTATTGTGCGGTTGCGGGGTCCGGCAGATGCACCGGAACCGGCCCAAATTCAGACGGGGGTCTTGTACCCCGTGGAACACGGTCAGCCTCTCCATGGGGGACTCCTGTTGTCTTTGACTAAGGAGGGTCAGGGATTACGGGTAGTAGAGGAGCATGGCTCTGTTGGCGAAAACCAGAGTGGGGTCACGGATCACGCAATCTCTCAAGCGGAGTTTGAGGCTCGTAGCGGACCAGCACAGGTTGCGACAGTCGCTTATCGGGAAGGGTGGGATCGCGTTTTCAACCGGAAGGATCGGGAGACAGATCCTCAATTGAACTGAGGCTTCTCATGACGTTCTACGAGTTCATACTCACCCTGGCCGATAAGTATCCGTGGGGGACTTTCATAGGATTTCTTGTTTCGGTTACGGGTCTGACCAGTATTGCCCATAGCCTTGCTTGGGGGCTGCGTAAACCCGAACCCCCTAGGTTCCCCAAACCTCCGGCTTAGATTGAACCCCTATCGAGTAGTACAGACATGTTCGACTTACAAGCCAGAACCATTCTCCTGTCCGTGTCCGGTTCCCATGCCTACGGAACCAACCGACCGGACTCTGATGTGGATGTGAAAGGGGTCTGTGTGGCCCCTCGACGTTATCGGGAGGGGTTCCTGGAACGGTTCGAGCAGGCTGAGAAGGCACCACAGATGGCTCCGTTCATTCCTTTCTTGCGGGAGCCGCTTCGGGGCATGGCCGAGAGGGATGGGCTTGATGGGACGGTTTTCGGGATCGACAAGTTCTTCAAGCTAGCCGCGGACTGTAATCCCAACGTGATTGAGATCCTCTGGACCGTGCCTGAGGATCGTTTGATCTGCACTCCTGAGGGAGCCAGGATCATTGAGGCTCGGACACTGTTCCTATCCCGGAAGGCTCTCTACACGTTCCGGGGCTATGCAATCAGCCAACTCAAACGGATTGAGACCCATCGGCGGTGGCTCCTCAACCCGCCTTCAGCACCCCCGACCCGAGGGGAGTTCGGGTTGCCTGAACGGACGGTGATCCCAGCCGATCAACTCTTGGCGGCCCAGGCAACGGTTCAGAAGCGTGTGGATTCCTGGGAAATCGACTTCGGTACCCTGGATGATGCCGAGAAGATCTACCTTCAGGAACAGCTTGAAGCCACACTCCTGGATTGGAAGATGGGGTCGGATGAGAAATACAGGGCCGCAGGACGGCTCCTGGGGTACGAGGACAATTTCCTGGATCTGCTTGACCGGGAGCGGCACTATCATGCGGCTCAACGGAACTGGACACAGTACCAGGAGTGGAAAGCTAAACGGAATCCGGCTCGGGCAGCCATGGAAGCCAAGTTCGGGTATGACGCGAAACACGCCCTGCATCTGACCCGGCTCATGCGAATGTGTCGGGAGATCTTGAGCAGGGGAGAAGTGCTCATCCGTCGTCCGGATGCTGAAGAATTGCGAGGGTTGCTTCAGGGGTCCACGCCCTATGAGGATCTGATTGCTTGGGCCAAGGCAGAAGATGTTGCTCTAGTGGAACTGGCCAAGTCGAGTCCTCTCCCGAGGGCACCTGACCGGGTGGCTCTGGATGCACTCTGTCAGGAAATCACAAGAGGAATGGAGCGTTTAGATGGATGAACATCAGGTGTCCAAGTCTCCCTGGGAGAAAGTGCTGACTCTGGAGGAAAACGGGTTGATTGTAGAGGTGAGCAGGGCACGGGTCGTTCCGGCTCGCTACTCGCTTTTCGTTGGGATGCGGTACCCCAACGGCAGGATCCTCCCCTACATTGATTTGAAGACCCATGCTTCCGGACTCAACAAGCCGGAGCTTGCCTTCAACTATGCTGTCCTTCTTGGGCAAATGATCGTGAAGGCTCAGGAATACATTGAGGCAGAGATGTTGTCGGCATGGGATCTCTGGCTTGAACGGCAGCAAAGTCGTGAACAGACCCGGAGTCAGATTGCGGGAGCACCTTCGTTTGTGCGGGCAGTCGGAAAGACTGCTCGTGACAAGGCCAAGCGGCAACACCGTAAGGAGTAGCCCATGTACAAGGACATCGCGGGTCAGACGATCAAGCCTGGGGACATCGTGCTCTATGCTTCCTTGTGGGATCGATCTGCCACGCTCAAGTACGGACGGGTTACCCGGCTCTGTAGCCGGGAAGAGTGGCGAGGACACAAACGGGGAGAGACCCCCACCCTTCGAGTTGTCACCGTGGACCGGGATTGGGATGGCAAGTGGGAAATTCAGAAGAAGGGGGCCGAGGTCACGCTCATGTGGCTTGACCGTATGTTGGTGGTGACCCCGGCCCTAGTACCCGCAAAAGTTGCCCTGCTTCTTCAGCCCAAGTAGATCAAAAGTCTCTGTGTCGGGTAAGATAGGGGGTCACTTCTGGAGGTGCTCCCCCATGTCCACACCAAGCCGTTTCACGCTCTATTGGTCGAATCTGGTTTCCTTTGAAGAATGCCCGCAGAAGTTCCTGTGGGGGCGGGGTTGGGGTACCATTGACGTGGGTGGCGGCCCAGGGAAAAAGAAACCCAAACCCCTTCAGAAATCTGAACACCATGCCATTATGGGTATCGCAATCCAGGCGGCCATAGAGCGTTTCTATAACGATGAGCTATGGCGACATCTTCGGGGCAAACCCCTGATAGATCGTCTTCTGGCCGAGGCCAATAAGAAGTTGGAACTCGAACTGGCCCGGAAGTATATTGACTGGCGATTGGCCCCTCCCAAATCGGAGATGGTAGAGACCATTGTCAACGGGGTTCGGGGGTACCTGCGAACCATGAAGGCCCATCATCTTCTTGGTCCGTATGCCAAGGCTGAGGCTGAGCTTTTGGGCTATGTCAATCAGTACACCCCCATTGGTGGTCGGGTAGACCTTTTGATTCGGCGGGATGCGGATCCGAACAAGGGAGTGACCATCATCGACGGCAAGAATGGCAAGCGATACAAGGACGGGAAGGGTGGGCTGATGACCTACACTGACCCCGACCAACTCCGGTGGTATGCCCTCTGTTTTCATCTGGCCTACGAACGAGCCTTGCCAGACCGTCTAGGATTCTGTTACTACCGCTACCCCTATGGGGATCCCGAGGTAGGGGTCGATGGTCAACTTACCGGGGGTACCGAAACAGGGGTAGTGTGGGTGCCTTTCACTGTGGCTGACCTGAAAGGTTTGGCTGAACGGGCTGTGAACACCTTGAAGAACATGGACCAGGAACGATTCACCCCAACCCCAACCCCCAAGACTTGTCGTTTTTGCGATTACGACTCTGTGTGTCCGGCCCGTGTGGAGCAGAAGGCGCACAACACGCGGAAGCCTCGTCGGGATGACATGCCCGTGACCGTGGGTATCGAAACTATTTCCTTGGACTGACGAATCGGGTAGAGGGATCATGGACCGTCGCCAACGACTACAAGAGGCCCTTCAGAAGCGAGATCTTTTGCGGGACCGTGTTGCTCAAGGCAAGGGTAAGCTGGAAGCGGCCCGGGCCGAGGTGATGGCTGTAGAAACGGAGTGTCGCCAACGCAAAGTGGATCCCGCCGAGTTGGAGGCTACGATTCAGAAACTCCAGGCACGGTTCGATGAGGCTGTGCAAGGGCTTGAGGGACGGATCCAGGCAGCTACCCTACAGGTAGCCACTTTCACCACAGACAGGGGTTGAGAATGAAGATCGGTGTCGCCAAACAGGATCTGGAGAGGTCATTGAGCGTGGTAGCTCATGCCATGTCTACCACCGGGAGTGATCTGTCCTCCCATTTCCTTTTCCGGTTGCAGCCGGATGCTGCCGGGACACTACGGGCAGAGGTGCTGACCAACTCCGGACGGATCTACGCGGGTTGTCCTCTCATTGCTGAAGTAGAGGGGATTGAGGGTGAGGCTTTCACTATTGAGGGTAGCGTCCTCAAGTTATGGCTGAACGGGGTACCAGATGCCGTACTGGTCTTCACCCTGGACTCATCCAGAATTGCTTGTGCCTCCCCCCACGGCATCCAGCGATTCGACTCACTCGACCCCGACAACTTTCCCTACTGGGACAAGACCTTGAAGGATGCTCAAGAGACAGGGATTGTCTCAGCAAGTAGATTCCGGGATGCCGTGGATTTCTCCAGACAGTTTGCCTCTGACAAAGACGCACAGGATCGGAAAATCTGCGTCTGTGAGATGTCCAATGGGTCGATGCTTTCCACGAACCGCACAGCAGCCTCCATCGTGAACATGACCGGATTGGACAAGGTGGGTGTTCGGATACACATCAAGGATGCCCCTTCGCTCATGGCATTCCTGGTAGCCGCAGGGGAAGGGGATATCCGGATCTTGGAGGCTCCTCGTCAGGCCATTTTCCAACGGGGAGATGGGGCATTGTTCGGGATGACCCGTTTCGAGGAGAGCTTCAAACTTTTCTCCCGTCCGGGGGATGATGAACGGGTTTGGAACCTGCCACTGGCCGAACTCAAGGGGGCCATTCCCTATCTGCGGTCCGGAGCCTCTAAGGAAGACATCCGACTCGTGTTCTCACGGCCGGATCCAACAGGACCGGTTGTGCTTTCTATGCAGAACAAGAGTGATGGCAAGCCGACCGAGAGAAAGATCGCGTGTCAGGAAACGGTGTCCCCTAAGGCGGCTCCCCTTCCGGCATCTTTTGCGGTTGGGTACCCACATCTGGAAAAGGCACTGGACGTGATGCGGGGGGACACGGTTCAGATCGGAGTCAATGTCAGGGTGTCGGCTCAGGGGGCCAAGGGTGGCTACCTCCGCTACTATGAGAAGCGGGGGATGGACGACTATCTAGTTATCATCGTTTGGTTGCGTGACCTGTGAGGTTGGTAGGTGATCCCTACTGCCACAGGACTGCGGTCTCAACTGGATCGGGCACTGGGTCGGCGGGACTCTGTTCGGGAACAGTTACGGGTTGCAGGGGCTGACATTCAGAAACTAGAAGGTGAGGGAGAACTCCTTGCCTTGGTCGAAACCTTGCTTCAGTCATTGGTGGACCGGGAAGTAAACCTGAGCGTGCAAGCCGTTCAGCGATTACTCACTGAGGGACTCCAAGCCGTATTCCCGGATCAGAATCTGTCTGTGCTGGCCAAGGTTGAGTTGCAACGAGGCAAGGTTGCAGTAGACCTGGTTACGAATCAGGTTCATGGGAGTGTCACCATTGAGGGCGGGTGCAACGATGCCTTCGGTGGAGCTGTAACCACGATTCAGTCTGTCCTGCTTCGGATCTTCATCCTGTTGAAACGGGGACTCCGACCAGTGTTGCTGATGGATGAAACCCTCCCGGCTTTTGACGGGAACTACGTGCATAACATCGGGGCTTTCCTTGCCCTGGTCAGTAAACAACTGGGGGTGGATATCCTGTTGGTGACCCACAACCAAGCCCTGGTGGATGCAGCAGATCATGTGTATCGGATTTCCCGGAAGGACGGGGCAGCCTGTTTTGAGAGGACTCGTTAATGCAAGAATGGGCGGTTATCCGAAACAAACTACGGCAGGTGATCTTTCGTCACCTCCAGTATCTCTTGAGTCATGCCCTTCGACAACGTCCTCAGACCTGTACTCACAATGCGAGTAAGACCCTACAACTCAATGTCGAGGTTCGAGTATGCCAGTGTCCGGCCGCTGGGTCGCCTTATGACCAGGTGTGTGACATTCGGATAGGCGGGGTTGAGAAGGCCAAAGCCTGTGCCTTTTGGGGGGCCATCAAAAGCCGGGAACTCTTGAGACAAGAATTTCAGGTCAAGATGGATAGGCTGATCCATGCTCCGGATCGGGGACCCTTGGCCGCTGAGTATCCAGACGTGGCTGCCTTGATTTGGGTGCTGGGGACGGCTGAAGATGGTGGGGGTCTCTGGGAGGGGATCACCGAGGTCGAACCGGGGGGGGTGGAATCGTGAGCCATCTATTACAGGTCTTGAGACATCGCCCGAAGGCAATGGATCGCAAAGAGGTGACTCCTTTGCTGATCGAGTTGGAGGGGATATCCCCTGACACGGCTCCTTATCTGGTGTCGGCGGCTAAAGAACCGTGGCTCTGGATTGAGGAAGCACATCCTGAAAATAGCCTCAAGGCAGCCGTGAGACCCATGACCTCTCCAGGAGAGGTTTTCATGGGGGTTGTACGGGAGATATCTCGGCGGGGACAAGCTGACCAATGGGAGAATGGCTTCGAGTTCTCCCAGGAGGGGGTTAAGGCCGCCCTGGAACGAGCCAAATACTATGACCTCCCCGAGCCAGAGCTTCTGATTGCCCGCTTGAAGGATGATTCCCATCACGACAGTCCGAAAACGCGACCTGAATGGTTGAATCCCAAGACCTTCGGGTGTTCCATCCGTTTCTGTTCTTGGCTACCAGGAGACCTAGCCGTGGTTGTCTCGAAAGACCGGGGGTTCCTTGGCACCTTGGGTTATGTGGCAAAGGGGCATCATTGGGTGGCGGTCCACAATGCTAGTCGGGGTTTGGCCTTTGCCGGAGACCCCTTGAAATGAGTTGGCTAGAGCAATCTCTGGCCACCTGTAGTCTAACCCCAGAGGTCGAGAGCTATCTGCTGGGGAGGGGCGCGAAGCCCGAGTCTATCCAAAGGGAAGGCATTGTCACTTGGCAGGCCCAAGATGTGCCTTTGCCCGATGAGGAATTTCGGAAACGCTATGGGTCAAGAGGTGAGGCACTGGTCGGAGCCTTGGTATGTCCAGTGAGATCCCCTCGGGGTAAACTCATCGGGTTCGAGGCTCGTTCGATTCGGGAGAAGCGCATTTCGGATTACCGTTTACATGAGGCCGCCTGGAATCCATTCTTCCTGGGTACCAAAAACGCGGTTGAGAAGCTGTGGATGGGTGGGGATGCCTGGATTGTGGAGGGCTTGTTCGACTTGTTCCCTTTGGAATGGGCCGTCCCGTCTACAGATGCCGTGTTGGCGACAGTCCGTGCAAGATTGAGCGTCTCCCATGTGGAATTCCTACGAAGATTCTGTCGGGGCTTGGTGAATATGGTTTACGACCGGGATGAGACAGGCCGGAAGGGCATTACCGGTTGGGTAGATGAAACTGGAAAGAAACGCTGGGGAGCACTCCAGTCGTTGGGCCGGGTAGGGTTGAAGTGTCGGGACGTGCCCTATGGCGGGGGCAAGGATCCTGGTGAGATTTGGGACCGGGGGGGCGTGGAAGCTCTCCGAAAAACCTTTGCAGAAGGAGTGTGTTTCGATGGCTAGCAGTGTTTGGAAAGCAGGGGACGACGTGATCAAGACCATGAAGGACTTGGTGGCTAAGTATCACCCGCTTCTGGCACCTGTCGTGGATGAAATCGCAGTTCTGTTCCGCGAAAAGGGTTCCGAGGTGGACGGCAAGGTCATCGCGGGTAAAACCTCGAAGGCCCCGGCCATTCTGGGGGTGCTGTCGGAAACCCATTGGAAGTTCATCATCCTTCTGGCAGCAGATGTTTGGCAAGAGCTTGACCCGAAGCACCAGACTGCCCTGTTGGACCACCATCTGTGTGCTTGTGGAGCCACGGAGGATGAGCAAACGGGAGAGACCAAGACATACGTTCGCCCGCCCGACGTGGCCTTTTTCAAGGAGGAACTGGAAAGACATGGGGCATGGCGGTATGACGGGGCACCTCCGTCAACGAATCTGGTCGAGGAATTGTTCGGGAAGTAAACCTGTGCCTGACAGGGATGTGAAGCATGGGTTTGGATACCAAACACCGGCCTCTCCGGTTTGCCGATGTACTCGGCCAAGAGCGAATCACCAAGCTCTTGCGTCGATACATAGCAACACACACAGGACTCCGCCAATCCTATCTCTTGGCTGGTCCCTGGGGGTCAGGAAAAACCACACTCGGTCGCATCCTGGCTCGGGGTCTACTGTGCTCTAATCCATCCCCCGATGGGGATGCCTGTGATACGTGTGAGTCTTGTCGGGATTTCCTGTCAGGAAAATCCCTAGATTTCATCGAGATTGATGCGGCCACGAACTCCGGCAAGGAGTACATGGTGGCCTTGACCGATGAGCTTCAGTATTCGACGTTCTCTGGCCGTCAGAGGATATACTTGTTCGACGAGGCCCACCAACTCACGGCCAATGCTTTGGATGCCATGCTCAAGCCCTTAGAGGAAACCGTCCCTGGGGGAAACAAGCGACTGGTTTGCATCTTCTGTACGACTGAGCCAGCCAGAATGAAGGACACCATCCTATCCAGATGTGCTCCTGCTTTCATGATTGACCCGGTACCACCCCCCGTGGTGGCCCAACGACTTGCGTGGGTATGCGACCAGGAAGGTATCACCTGTGACCCGGAAGTGCTTCCCCTCATTGCCGAGGTAACAGAGGGGCATATCCGAGATGCCCTGAAGGCCATTGAGGGAATCAGTTTGCTTGGGAAAATCGACCGGGCGAACGTGGCTGCCTATCTCAAACTAGACCAGGCAAGTCTTTATCTGGACCTACTGGGACTCATCGGACAAGATCTGGGGGCAGCGGTCAAGTTGGTCGAGGGCTTGGCAAGTCAAGCCTCTCCGTCCATGATCTATACCCAGATGATGGACCTGTGCATGTGGGCCTATCGGGTGGGCTTGGGCTTGAAAGCCCCCATCTATCTGGAGCCTGTCCGGCTCAAAGCCCTCTATGAGCAATATCGGGAAGGTCTGCTCGGTTTCATAATCCGTTTGGGATCCCGTCCAGGCCGACCCACCCAGGCCATGTTGCTTTGTGATCTTGCTGCCATGCACTACGGGGGTCAGATGGCAGGGGAGGGAATCCAGATCACGGTCGTGCAACAGCAGCCTGTAAGGTCGTCTGTAACCCCCATCCTTGTAACAGGGGCGGAAAAGTCGGTCACGCCTCTTGCAGAATCCTCTCCTGTTTCTGGTCAAACTGTCAGTCTCAGTGGTAACATCCCAAGTGGGGTGGGTACGGGACAAATTCCTTTAGACCCACAAGACTTACCGAGCCGCACGGTGGATGGCATCTGTCGGAATGCTCGGTGTACTCGGAACGTGGATGAGTTAGCGGCCAAGGCTGTTTCTTCTGGCGGCACTCTTCTACCAAACGAGTTCGGTCGGCTTCTTGGGCTGTGGCTTCAGGATTTGGAGATAGGAGCCGACACACTTGGACCCCAGAGACACCCCAACATGGGTCGCCATTGAGATCACGCATCAAGGGGAACTCAAGGTTGAAGAGGGTAGCTTCGAGGTCACAATACGATGTGACCTGGGGGTCGGTCCTGAATTCCCCCTCTTTATCCCGGCCCGCATCTACGAACGTGACGGAAAACAGGTCGTCATTTGGTTGATGGATGGCTATGTTTTTGTAGGGGCCGGGTTGCCAGAAACCACCTACTTTGCCCTGGAACATAAGTCCTATGTCGAAAGAATCGTGTCCACCGCAGGCACCAAAGAATGCCTGCGGACGTTGCAAACCCTCCCGGATTCGGCCATCCAGAACCTGCGGAAACAACTACAACTAGCCGTGACCTCGGATCTGAAGATAGGAGAACGGGTCACGGTTTTGGAGGGGAACTATCAAGGCTTGGAGGGTGAGGTCATTGGATTGGCAGATGGCCAGGTTCAGGTCAAGATAGAGCTTCGATCCTTGAAAGCCACGATATCGGTTTCACGAGACTGTGTCAGTGAGGCATCAAAAAATACTTGACCTCCCTTGAATGACCCGTGGTAGTATATTGGAGCTTGAGCTTTTCGGGCTTTCATACGGGCACGGGGGGCTTACGCATGTCTTGGTCTGGCTATCGCACAATGGATCCTAGTCAAATCGAGAATCAATTTGCAGTGGAAGATGGCATTAGCTTCCTGGGGTCTGTTTTTACAGATCCCACTGCTGAAGACAACCAAGCCTTGACCAAGGTGCGTGTGGTCATGGAGAGTTTGCCACCCAGAGAGGCCGATTTCATTGACCTATATTTCTTCAGACGACTCAGGCAAACGGACATAGCCCATCTTTTCGGAGTCTCCCAACCAACCGTGTGCTATCGCCTCCAACGAGCCGCTGACCGATTGAAATTCCTGTTTCACCTTCCCCAAATAGACACGGAAACGCTTGCAAAGGATCTTGGCGGTCTCTTGTCTGACCCCCTGGATGTTCAGATCATGCTCCGCATGGTGGAAACGACCTGTCAAAGTGAGGTGGCCTCCCAACTCGGGGTCTCTCAGGGACTGGTCAGACATCGGTTCCAACGAACTGTTGAACGGATGCGTGTCTACCGGAAGTTCCAGAAGTATGTTGAGCTTTTCGACCACATTGCGGCCAATCTCAATATCCTGCGTGAGGTTCGTCGGGTCACCTGTGGAGATCGGGTCGTCTACCGAATCTGTTAGTCGGTAAAGAGGCTATCGGAAGCCCCACGGTAGAGAGTGGGGGCACCCGTGCCAGAACCCGAGAAAGAGAAACACGTCATCATGGTCCATCGGGTTGCCCGTCGTTGGATCATGCAAATGGCTTCTCCCGAGTACCGTCTCCGTGTCCTGTATGGAACCTGTGAGATCAAGAATCTCCCGAGTCTACTGAAGTCCTTCCGAGATGGTCGCGTGGCAATGGAAGGGCTGACCCCAATCCGTGACTTGGGGATCAAAGAGGACTTCGATGCGGTTGAGATATGGTCCCGGAACCGGGAAGCCTTGATGAAACTTCAGAGTTGGTTCGAGAAACGGGACTATGAAACAACAGGGATTTGGTAAGATGTACAGAACGGCGGGCGAAGACGGTTCTTGGTCGGACTACCCGTTTCCGGATCCGAAAGCCCCCAAAACGCCATGGGGACCGGCTCAAGGGGTCTACAACATAATCCCAGGGGTTCGTTGGTTCACTACAGCGGGGCACGGCGGCTTGATGGTATCTCCCTCAGTGGCCCGGAAGATGTTGACCCCTGCCGCTGTCAAACTCGGGGATTTTTGGGGTGGGGCGTACTGGTACGAAGAGGACATAGAGTACAGCATCCCCATGTATGAACACCCGGAGTGGGACAAGATTCTGGCCCAAAAGGCGGGTGGGGGCACCCTGACGCAGGAACAACACGGGGCTAAAATTCGACAGTGGAACCCCAAGTATTTCACCTTGCTTGAGGCTGGGGAAACCCATCTCGTTCAGCCCAAGAAAGGGATGACCCTGGAGTTCCTGAAGCCCCTCATGTTTGGTCGGGCATACCCCATACGGGTGGGGGATGCAGGACAGATCGTGGCTGTTACTGGGTCGAGCATCAAATTCAATCTTGATAGATACCCTGGGGTGCGTTTCTCCCTCAACATGCGGAACTACATAGAAGGAGATGTCAGGATCAAGACGGCAGGGGGATTGCGGGACCAGATTGCCAAGCTGGCCCATGAGCATCCGGAATTCCGTTGCCTTTTGGTACCCTTGCTTCGTCATCGGCCACGAGGGGTGTGATGGCGCTTTCTCGTACTCAATCCGTAATCACCTACACCTCCGCATCCGGGGGGCAGAGCTACTACTTCGATGTGGTGGTAGACGCCCAGGGTTTGGTGTCGGTACGAAACATCCGAGGACCAAAGGGACTCATTACAGATTCAATCACCAGTGTCCCGACCTCCGTAATGGATGACATCACAGAGGCCAAGTACACAACCACACAGCTTCTTCACGAAACACAGGTGGTTAGTGGGAACATTGTCTTTGCGGGCGTAGCCTCAATGGCAGTGGTCATTGCTCCAGGGGTTCTCAACAACGCCAACTATCGAGTGGTCTACACAACCCCCGATGGGACGATCCTTCGAACCACGGGCAAGACGGCAACCGGGTTCACAGCCGAAGCCCCGGCAATCTATGGTACGGTACTCGTCCCCATCACCGTGACCTACGTGATTCTGGTTGCCACGCAGCAAGTGAGCACCACCAGTGGGACAGTAACCCTGACGGATGCAGATGGGGGATCAAAGGCGGTAGTGTTTACGGCGGCCTTGTCCACGGCGGCTTACCGGGTGGTGTTCTCTCCCAACGGGTTCTTTACGGCTACAGCCACCAGTAAGGCCAAGACCGGGTTCACGATTATTTTGGGTCAGGTGCTTGGGGCTGGGCAATCTGTTACCGTCGGCTACGACGTGTTTGTGGGGTAGGCTGAATGGCCCAAGATCCATTCCAGATTGACCAACTTCAGATTGAACCCGGTGCCGCAGGGCTACGACTGATCCGTCGTGCTACTGATGGATCCCTGGAGTTTCTGGATGCCCTCATCACGGGGGCCATCACCTTACGACAACTGGCCGGGATCGCGGTTGGCAACCTTCTTCTCGTAGGCCGATCCGGAGCCGGGGCCAGATACACAACCATTCAGGCTGCTCTTGATGTCATCCCGTCCAGTGCCTCCTGGCAGAACCCCTACGTGGTCATTGTCGGGCCGGGCCTCTACACCGAGACACTCAACATCGTGCGCGATGGGGTCATGCTTCTGGGTTGGGGTAACCCGGTCATTCGGGCAGTCGAGACGGTTCCGAATGGTCCGGCTGCATACCACACCATCGTCATTCAGACGGCCCTGGGAACAACCCCGACCTCAGTGATTCTTCAGGGACTCACGATTCAGAACATCCATGACACCTTTGCTTGTGTCCGGGTCGTGGGTGGAGCTGCCTCCAATGTTGGTCTCCGAGGGATTCAGATCCTGGATTGTGACCTGGAAGCCTCGGCTGCGGGAGGTAACTATCCTCTATGGGCAACCACAGCCAATCGGATTCTGGTTCAAGGTGGTTCCCAGATGGCTTCTTCGACCCTGGCTCTGATCCGTGCTGAAGACTGTTCCCGAGTTATGCTTCGGTCAATCAACCGAGTACCCGGTATTCAGTTGACCTATGACAACACCAATGACCTCCCGTCCGATGGGGCCACCCCCTTGTACCTGGTAGACGCTTGTGACGTGGGTGCCGTTTCCACGTTGCTGTTCCCCGTGACTCTGGGGATGATCGGGACCGGGTCTGTTTTGCTCAATGGCTGCACGGTAGCCACGACAACCCTGTCAGGAGACCGACCCATTGTGATTCAGGGCTCGACCCTGGGAAGCATCACCCTCGCAGATTCCCTGGCCTTGCGTTTGACAGGGTCAACAAGGGGCACGATCACACCAGGGGGAACAGCCACTTTGAGCGAAACCGTGCAGTATGGGGAGGTAGCTTTCGGGGCTGAGGCCACTAAGGCGGTTGTGTTTGCTGTGCCCCAGCCGGATACAAACTACAGGGTTGGTTTGGAGCTTGGGGCTCACCCGGCCAATGACGAACCACCGTGGACCACTGCCAGGACGGCTGCTGGATTCACGATCAACTTCAATTCGGCACAGACGATGTCCGTGAGATGGACTGTGTGCCGGGGAGGGGTGAACTAATGGGGAATGAGATGTTGGCCCGGTTGCATCTTTGGAAGGTTCGCCCTCCAAGAGCATTCTTGAAATGGGAAGAAGTGAAAGTACCGTTTCCGGAGTGGCAGATCGCAGCTTGGTATAACAAGACTCTGTTCGTGGGTGTTGTGGTTGATCGGGGAAGTGTTGTAGCAAAGCCCGATGAGTTCCATGTGAGCATGGCACCAAGGTATCCCGGGCATGGGGGATCAGCCCCTTACTATCAGTGGTATTCCAAGAAGGTTCGTTCGGAGCAAGAGGCTAGACGGATAGCCGAGCACATCATGAAGAACCCGATTGCTTTCGTTTTGGATGAGACCCAGGCGGAACCAGAACGGCTTTTGAAGTATCTACAAGAGCACCGCATTCTCAAAGCGAGTGGCTTGCGAGAACAGATCATCAAGTTGGCTCATGAGCACCCAGAACTGAGACAACACCTCTTGCCCCTGTTGCGGAGAACAGCCGGTGACAGGAACCTCAAGTTGGTGGAGCAAGCGTCCGTGACGGGGGCCACAGGTACGATTGTGGCTATGGGAAGCCTTGATCAGATCGAGACTTTTGCCCGTGGACAGCAAATGAAATGGCGGGATGACAGTAGTCTCTTTGGGGGTTATTGGCGGACGCCGAACGGGAATGCCTATTTGTTGGACGTTGCCTCTCCTGGGGATCGGGTGGGGAAACAGGCTCCTATTCCAGGAGGGGTCTAAACATGGACGGCTTCTGGGATGACATGAGCACAGCCTACGTGGTTGAATCCGCCATTGACCATCACCTTCAGGAACGAAAGCTCCAGGGGTCACAGACGATAGCCCTGCGAGACCTTACGGATGCCGCCAGGGCCGCCAAGGCACTCCCGCTCCCCCAACCGGCGGGTACACGGGTTCGTTTCGTGGCCAATCTGGGGGCATTGCTAACCTACCCAGATGCCCCAGAACCAAATTCCGAGGGTACCGTTGTCACGGTTCGTTCTGGATCAGGGGATGTCACGGCTCTCGACGAACGAGCTTTTGTCCTTTGGGATGACGGCAAGTTCAGACCTATCATGGCAGAGCATCTTCGGCTGGCTTCTACGGCTACTCGTCATGCTCGGTCGATGCGAATGGTAGTCAGTGACTTAGGGGACTTGTCCTCTTTCTTTGCCTCCTCGAAGCATGGCGATGATCTGGTTCACAAGGCCACCAAGGACTTGTGGGCAGTCAAGAAACAGGGCGAGAACTACGTGATCGAACGGCTGTTTTCCGAAAATGGCAAACCCTTGAAGGTGTAATATGCCCATGACCGGACATGATGTTTTGGGGGCTCTGGTTGGGCGTCAAGCCTTTGAGAGGCTCTATGACAGTCTGGCAAAAACTGATGAACAATCAGCCGAATTGCTCCGGGATGTTTGGTCGGCTCTTGCCGATGCCCTAGACCTGACAACTAACCAGCGTGAGGCTCTCGCTCGGCTTCATGGATCCGTCGAGAACGTAGGTCGGTGGCAACCAGACCTTCAGAGGAACAACATCTTCAAGGCGGCTAATTCTTTGGGTCTCAGGCTTCCCAGTCATTTTTTTGCCAGTCAGAAGAAGGCCGGGATGACCGCCACCAAGAAAGACCTGAAGCTCAAGAACGGGGACATAGTCCCCAAAGGAACCCGTGCCGAGGTCAAGTATCTCGGTGAACGGGATCCCCATGGAGCAACCCTGGCCCATTTGGTTCTGGAATGGGTGTCGCCCACGACCGGACGAAACTACCGGTTTGACCCCATGAAGGTATCCATCACCCGACTTTGGGAGATGGTCGGGGGAGTGGCAAAGCCACCAGGTTTAGCCCGATTGGAGAAAATGTCGGATGATGCAGTGGCCACAACCCCTTCTGGAAAGCGGGTTGAACCAGATGGTTGGGGCAATGATGGATCGCCTTCGTGGCTGTTGGTTTTTGGTATTGTATGATGGGCTTGATCTGTTATACTGAAGCCATGACTAAGACTCGCAAGCGTCCGAGTGGAAATTGTACCAAGTGTGGTTGTTGGCGGACCTCTTTACACTGGGATCATGTTGTCCCAAAGTGGCAAGGGGGGTCAGATGAGGCCGAGAACAGGCAGCTTATTTGTGCAAATTGCCATGAAGATAAGACATACCAAGAGGCCATCTCTTCGGAGTTCAAGGCTTTGATGTCTCGTTTGAGCAAAGGTAAAAAGCGAAGCCCTACATCAAGAGGTTTGATGTGCCAAGTAGCTCAGAAACGTGCTCAAGATCCGGTTTATCGGCAGAGGTTGTCGGCAGCTTTAAAGGGCAAGACCCGAACGACAGAACAGCGACTAAATCTACACGAGGTTCAGACCCGTCGGTGGCAAGACGGGACTCTTCGGCAGGAGGCTGCACAGAAAGCCAGGTCTCTTTGGGCTACCCCAGGGCATAGAGAGAAAATGCAGAAGGCTTTTGCGGGACGACCTGCTCCTGTGGGGAGGCCCCATACAGAGGAAGCCAAACAGAAGATGCGGGAATATGCCCTTCATCGTCCGCCAGTTTCGGAAGCCACTCGGCAGAAAATGTCCCAGTCGGCCCGCGAAGCAGCGAGACGACGCTTTTCCATGTCTGATGAGACACAGGCTGAGGCTAGGGGAACAGAGGCGGAGACGAGGGGTTTTTGATGCAGGATCTGGCTCAAAGGGTTGCTGATCGGTATCTCATCAGGCTCGCTGTTCGACAAGCCTGTGAGACCCCAGCCTTCAGAACCCGAGGGGCAACCCTCCACGATCTGACCCCCCGTGTGGTAGAAGCCTTCGTTGAGGGATTCTACCTCCCAACACACTCAGGCCAAATCCATGTGGCGGGTCTGATCCAGAAGCTCAAGCAACTGACCGACCTTTTCAAGAAAGCCCCGCAACTATGGGAGAAGTTCAAGAGTCTCATAGGCATCGAGTCTCTCTGGGACATCCCCAAGGCGATCAAGGAGTTGGCTCAGAAGGGCTACAGGTATCTTCGGGGTCTGTTGGAGAAGGCTTTTGAGACCTGGCCTCTGAAGATCTACACCCTGGAGAAGGGCAAGGTCTTCAGTGTGAATGACCTTCTGGACAAGTTGGTCAAGAAGTACCCGGCTTTTGACCGTTGGTTACGCACTCATGCCAAAGCCAAGGTGGATCAGTTCGACCAGTGGCTTCGGGAACATCTCCCGGTGGTCTCCACGGTGTTGATGGCTGCTATCTACATCTGGGTTTGGTTCAACGTCGTGGAGTTCGAGTGGGATGTGAAGAGCCTGACAGATGCCATGACTGGACACATTGCTTTGGTTGATTTGTTGGGGTCTCTTCCCAGTTCAGCCATCGGAGCCTTGATGAATGCCCTGCATCTCGGGACGTTCACCCTGTTTCCGGCAGCCATTATAGCCCGACTCCTGTACTTGATTGGCCATCGGTACTTGATCTGGGATGGACGACGGTTCCATTTCGATTCGGTGAACCTGGAGAAAGACTTTGGGGTGCCCCAGGCTGAGACCTTGGCAGGGGGGTAAGTCTGGTTATCGGCCTATACAATGGGGTCTTTGGGTGGGAGAGATGAGTCACAAAACCCGGAATGACAGCTTGATAGCCCGAGTGGCTGTTCGATCCCAGCGAGTGAAAACGGCTGGCGAAGTTCGTTTCATCAAGGACCGGGGATCCGATGACAAGAACTGGGGCTGGGGTGTTCCTGGGCCAGAGAAACGGAAGATGGATCCGGACTTCAAGTTTGATGCCCGGAAACTCCAACCCTTAGCCAGAACCTTGCGTTCTACCTTGATGTCCATGGGACATGCTTTGTCGGCCTATGATTCTTTTACTCGGTTGAAATCAGCAGCCCTTAGTCCTGATGGGAACTTGGGCGGCCGAGGCTACATTCAGAAGATTGCCGAGATGCGACGGGCTTTCATGAACGTGGTGGAGGCTCTTTCCTCTTTGTCCGACACCCTCTATGATGAGATCCATGCTCCCCATTGGTCGTCAGAACATGTGACCGATCAGCCCAGGGAGCGGGAACAGGTTCAGGAGATCATGGAGGACGTGGAAGAAATCAAGGCAGATCCCGAGGATTGGGCCGAGGGCGAAGAAGCCGAGATGGATGAGGAACAACAGGGTAAGAAGGCCAGTCGGATGAAACAGGCATCAACGGGTTGTGCCGATCCGTTGGTGTTGAGGGTGGCGGCCCGCCATCAGGCAAGGAGCCGATAATGTCCAACAAGCGTCAAGGAGACAACTGGGTTGCCAACCTTCTCGGGGAATCTGTTCTTCCCGAGGATGATGTGACCTTCACGAATGGCTCGAACTTCGGCCTTGATGGTTGGCAGTTCGACCAGACGATGAACGAAGGGGTGTTGGATTCAGCCCGGTTGCCCGAAACCAAGGGGTTGTCCGGACTTCCCGATGGCATTGTGACCGAAACAGAAGAACCCTTAGATCTCGCCGAACTGACTGAGGATGACATCGGCCCGGACTTGGCCGAGATGCTTTCTGAAGATGAGGGGGCACTTCCAAAAGAGGCTGGGGTCATTGATCTATCCTGGTTAGATCCCACTCAGGAACAGGATCCAGACCGACTCCCTCATAACCCGAACGTGGCTTTGCCGCCGCCATCACCAACAGAACAAGCTCTGGAGAAAGCCTGGGGTCGTTCTCAGACCGACGGCATTCATTTGATGCCCAACAAGGACAAGGAGATTGCAGACTACGAGAAAACCCTGGAAGAGGAAGGGGGGCCGAAGTCTGGGTTGCCAGGAGCAAGAACGGCAGAGGAACTTCAGGCCGCCGTGTATCGGGCGATGCGACGATCCCATTTCGGACACGACCTTCGACGCATTGAGGCTGAACTGAAACAGAGCGTGGGTTCTGATTTCCGGAAGGTCCAGGGGGTCTGGAAACGTCTGGTCGCCGAACACGGGCTTGCTGGTCGGGTATTTGTCCGGGCTTCCGTGTTCCCCGGACTCAAGAACGGGCAATGGGTACAAGAGGTCAAACGGGGTTGTCGAACGGCTCGGTACGTCATTACAGAGGATCCCACTCTTGCTCCCAAGCTCTCAATGGAAGCCGTACAGGAAGTTCCTTGGAAGAAGGCCCTGTCTTTCTACACAGGACGCCTCCGGGCTGCGGGCTTCAAGGTCTTTACCGGGGAACCAAAAGCCGTGCTCAAGGCAGCCTTCCTGTCTGAGCCGGTTCAGAAGCTACCCCCTTCCATCTTCCAACCCGTCGAGAAACCCGAGGTACAAGCCACTCGGGAGCAGCCCCCACAGGCTCCGGTTGAGACCCCCAAGACGGCCGAGGAAAAGGCGGTATCTGGTAAACGGCGGCAGGTTCTGTTGGTTATGGCCCGCTGGGTCAAAGAGGGTCGTCTGCAACGGGACGTAGCCCAAAAACTAGCTGCTGCAATCGCCGAGCCAGTTTTGCTGGCCAAGAAGGCTGCCGCAATAGTTGCGTCTCACGATTCAACCACCGTCTATGCCGGGGTTGGAATAGGGGCCAAGGAAGCTCCGAAGCCGGAACCCCAGTCTGGCGAGGAGAAACAGGTAGAGGTAGAGGCAGCCCAACGGAAACGGGCGATGGTTGCTCTGGCCCGACATGTGAAGGCTGGAAGCCTCACAAAAACGGAAGCTCAACGGATCGTGAAACTTGGCAAGACAGCGGCAGAGATCGAACGAATCACGGTTGCTGCTGTCCAAGTAGCCCGAGAACGTCGAAAGGTGGCTCTGCCAGTAGTCAAAACTGCGGAGTATGTCGGGCCAACTCAAGAGGCAGCCCCACAGATTCGACGGGCTGTGACTGATCTGCCCCCAGAGGAACGGAGATTTCTGGCAGCGGCTCAGGGGTCTGGAATCCCAGCTATAGAGTTTCGACGGATGGCCCGGTGGGCACGGCAACAGATGAGCGAAGGGGTTGTGGGTCGGGATTTCGATGAACTCCTGGCGGCCCGATTTGCCAAGCCCCTGTTGACAGCCGGGGCCAAGATTCTGACAAGTCTCCGTCGGCAACATGAGGGTTTGTCCGGACATCTCTATGTGGATGCCGGAGCCTATGTTTCTTCTGCCGGGATAACCGGTTGTGATAAAGGTGCCCTGAAGCATCGAGGGAATGCTCTCAAGACCGTGTTGGCTCTGGATAGATGTGAGTCGTGTTCTCTGAAGAATGCCCACGGGTTCTGTCAGGCATACAACAAGCGGCTGGTCGCAAGCCCACCCATCAAGGATCCAAAGGTCTATCAGACTGAGGCAATTCGTTTGGCCAATGCGTCGGATGCCGAAGTGACAGCTTCTTTGTTTGACCCCGCTGAGTTCAAGCTGGGGAACACAGATCTCGATAACATCACAACCGGGAGTACCTCTAACGAGGAACTTGGGGATGTACTTTTTGGCGGAATGGAGGTGTCTTGATGTCGGATCTACGTAGTCGGGTTATCAAGTTGGCTCATGCTGTTCCGGAATTGCGGCGTCATCTTGTGCCGTTGCTACGCAAGGATGCGGGCTTCAAGGACCGGCTGAAAAAACTCTGGGAGGCATACAAGAAAGAGCACCCGGATTCGAAGAAGCCCCCGGAGAGTTTGGTTGAGAAGGCCAAAGGCGAGGAAAAAGCCCCAGAGAAACCAAAGGGCGAGGAAAAAGCCCCCAAGGTTCCGAAGACTCCCGAACAAGAAGCCGCAGACAAGAAGAACTTAGACTGTGTGCATGATTGTCAGGACAACCCGGCCTACCATAATCAGGATGACTATCAAAACTGTGTGCAGAGATGCAAATGAGCGTCTGGGGGATTTTGATGTTACGCAATCAAGTTCTCAAACTAGCTCACGATCATCCTGAACTTCGACGGCATCTGATTCCTCTTCTTCGTCAAGCCGCCGAAGAATCCCTAGATTCTGCCGCCCCTAAAAATCCCCGTGTGCGGGATAAAGCCAAGGTGTCTGACGATGCCTGGGTGTCTGACGACGCCGAGGTGTTTGACAATGCCGAGGTTTCTGGCCGTGCCCGTGTGTCTGGCGACTGTCGTATATCAGGGACTGCCAAAATCCGTGGCGGTTTTTGGGATGGGGCCATTGAAGTTACCGAGGGTACTTGGGACGGCCCAGGTAAACGGGTGAAAGATTAATGGAATCTTACGGGCCTTTTGCGGTTCGTGCTGGGATTCTACAAAGGTCAACTAATTTTGTGGACCTTGTAGTACGGCAACGTTCCGAGACAACTGGGTTACGATTGTTTTCAGCCCGTACCCTCAGCGAGGTTTAGGCATGTTGCGTAAGACCTATCAGCATGGCCGGGGGTTCACAATGCCTGTGGGCGTCTATGCCAACGGGTCGGACCCAGCCAGCATCTGGCCGATTGCCCATCCCATTCCCCTTCGTACTTCGGTTCGGATGGGGCGTATTCGTCGAGAGGGGCGGCGGGGGTTGCAAGCCCTGATGACGGTTCCTGCTACTGGGGTTGTGGGTCAAACAGGTAGCCTCACGGTAGCCAACAACAATTTCACACTTCCGGCCCATGTGATTCTGGGTGAGTATACCTTGATCAGCAGCATCGACTTCACTCCTGGGGTTGGGGTCAATCAGACAGCAACGGCCCTAGCAGCGGCCATTTCTCGTTTGCCGGGGTTCCAGGCGGTGGCTGTTTTAGCCGTGGTGAGTATCACCTATGACTCCCCGCAGGTTGAAGTACCCTTCAGGGTCTGGCATACCTCGGCTCTGGTCACGAATTTCACTCCCTTGGTGCCCACTGGTGGTACTCTAACCACAGGGGTTCCGCAGGTGGGATCACCAGTGATCACACCATAAGGAGACGGCTGTGGGCCGACTCAGAAGCAGCACGATTCAGGCAGCCCTTCTGGCCAAGGTTCCTGTTTGGGCAAGCCGCATCAAGGTCAAGGATGAAAAGGGACAGGGGGTCTATCGGACTCGGGAAGAAATCCTGGACTCAGATGAGATCCAAACCAAGAAGGATGGCACTCCCATTGTGATGAGGTCCGCACCGGGGCGTCGAAAAGATCCGGTGTTGACTCCGGCCACGCCCATTGTGGCTGCCATCATGAAACGTAGGGCCGAGACCATTCAGGTGGATCCCATCCTTGAAGTTGCTCGGAGAGATCCTGAGTCCTCCGACCTACTTCAACAGGTCGTTCTGGCCGTGGGGGAAGAAGCTGCCAGCCTGAAGTTTGAGCGGGAAGAAGCAGAACGGGCTGGGCAAGACCCGTCGAACATCTCAGTCAAACGGATCTCGGCATTGAAAACCTTGAGTGATACATGGCTCCGACGAAAAGAACAGATAGCCTCCCGTGATTTGGACCTTCAATCCCCAGGCTTCAAGTCTGTGTTCCGGTTCATACTAGAAACCATCCAAGAGGCCATGAACGGCAGCGGTATGTCCGCAGAAATGATTGAGACGGTGATGGCCAAGGCTGCTCAGATGTTCAATGATGACTGGGATAACGAAGCCAAGAATCGGCTCAAGAATGTGAGCTAAGTCTATGGGTCTTGGTGGCATTGCACTGTCGGTAGGGCAAGCCACCAGGGCTATGTCCAGGTCCACCAGGATCGCGGATGTTGTTGAGTTCATTGAGGCCCCGTGGGGTCTCGACATCCGCCTTTTCCCCGTCCAGAAGATCATCCTGAAGGCCCACTATGGTCTGGCCCTGGACGACCATGAGACTTTCAAGATTTCCGACTGGCGACAACAGGTCTTCCAAGACTACACGGAGGCCAGTTATCTCCGGCATCTGTTCGATGAGGGCCGTTCCAACATTCGAGAAGTCATCCCCGGCCAAGAGCGAACAGAGCTAATTCTCAGTATTGGCAGAAGGTCGGGGAAGACCTTTTTGGCAGCAGCCATCGCAGCTTATGAGACCTATAAGCTGATTCTGAAGGGCAGTCCGCAAGCGTATTATGGACTCCCACACACGAACAACATCCAGATCATCTCGGTCGCCACAGACAAAGACCAGGCGGGGCTGCTCTATCAGGAGTCCTCGGGACATTTCTCAAATTGTGGTTTCTTTCTCCCCTACACGGCTAACAACACCCAAACCTATGCCCGATTTCAGACCCCGGCGGACATCGTCCGGTATGGTCGGTATGCAGACGATCCTACGGCCAAGGCCACCCTCAAAGTCACGTTCCGGTCTTGTATTGCCAAAGGACTCCGTGGTGCTGGTAACTTTGTGGTCATTTTGGACGAGATTGCACACTTCACGGATGCTGGGCAGTCTTCGGCTGAGGCTGTTTACAAAGCAGTCACTCCTTCGACAGCAACTTTCTCCCCCAAGGATCCGAAGGATCACCGAATCCCCATTGGGCATGTTGAGGGCCGCACCATCTCTATCTCGTCCCCCTTGGGTAGACAGGGGATGTTCTACAAGCTCTTCCAGATGGCCATGTCTGGGGGTCCAGCTTCTGCCAACATGCTGGCAATTCAGGCTCCAACCTGGGAAGTCAACCCTACCATTCCGGCTCATGAACTGGAGAAGAACTACCTCAAAGATCCGGTGGTGTTCTTTACCGAGTTCGGGGCACAGTTCCTTGACGCAACCTGTGGCTGGCTTGATGAACAGGAACTCATCGCTTGTGTGGAGGCTTCGAGACGCCCCGTGTCCCAAGGAGCAGCCAGAACCCCTCATTTCATCGGGATTGACGTGGGTCTGGTAGATGACGCCTCGGCTGTGGCCATTGGGCATATCGACGGGGAACAACGAGTCGTGTTGGATCTGGTGGACCAGATCAAAGCCGGGGAGGGAAAGCACGCCGGGTTGGAGAGACTGGACTTCGAGGAGGTCGCTGACTGGATCCTGTCCCTTTCCAAGAAGTTCTTTCTGGCCCATGGCTTGTTCGACCAATGGGCCGGTATCCCATTTGAGCAGGCATTGGAGAAACGAGGACTTCGGGCATTGAAGTCCGAACACATGACCAAGCCCCTCAACTCCAAGATTTCCCAGAACTTCAAGGACATGATGTGGGACCGACGACTGGTTCTCTATGATTGGCCCCTGCCCGTAAATGAGCCGGGCAAGCATTGTAGCTACATTGCAGAACTCCTAGAGCTTCAGGCACAGTATCAGTCCAAGTATGTGACCATCGTGTCTGCTCCAAAGATCGACGGAAAACACGATGACCGTTCGGATGCTCTTGTGCGAATGGTTTGGCTGGCCAGTCAACATCTGGGACAACCCAAATATGCAGCCACAGGACGCGGGGCAACCACCAGAGCAATTGGCACAGTCGTCCCACCTCTGACCAGGAACCTACTGCATCGTCGAGGGTATGGAACAAGCCCTGACCGACAGCCCTCCCGGCTTGTGCATGGACACATCAGAGGGCGACGATGATCATCACCGGGGACCAGATCGTAGCCCATCTTGTCGGTGATTACCTACTTCAGTCAGACACCATGGCCCTCCGTAAGAGGACCAGTAGCCTATGGTGTCTGATTCACTGTGCTTGTTATACCGTGCCTTTCCTGGCTGTTACCCAATCGCCACACGCTCTGATGATCATCTTGGACACCCATTTTCTGATGGACCGGTGGGGGTTGGCTCGTTACCTGGTTTGGCTCCGGAACTGGATTGGCTCAAATCAATCTTGGGCCAACTGCTCCAAGACAGGGTTCCCCGACGACCGACCTACCTGGTTGACCGTGTGGCTGTTGATCATTGCTGACAACACAATTCATTTGCTTTTCAATGGCTTGGCCTGTTATTGGTGGAGGTGAGATGGCTACCCCAGATCCCAGGAAACCCCTTCGAGCCGACCACCGGCTTATCAAGAAGCTCTATTCCTCGATTCTGGCGGGTAAGACAGAAGCCGTCCCTGAGGAGTTCAACCTGATCTCCGATGTGTTTCTACGGTATGGTGGTTCCTGGGTCCGTCTGTTTCATGGATCTCCGGCGGATATGTCCAAGTTGAAGGAAGTCATCAAGGCGGCCTTCAAGAAAGGACTCTTGACCAAACACTACACCTGGGAGGCTTGACGTGCGGTTTCGTACCCGCATGATGCCCGCCGAGGATCAAGGGCTGTTCCGGCATCTTGACCGGGCTATCGCCGAACTCGGCTCTGCACAACAGGTGGGGGCCAAGATGCTTCGGCAAGCCTCCAGAGAGCCAGGACAGGATCCACGTAGCCGGAAACTTCAAGGGGTCTTGGCAACTGTTCGGAGAACCCATCAGATGTTGTTAGAGATGCCCCGGGTAGTTCCCACTCTGGACATGACCGACCCGGATCTGCAACCCGAGGACACGAAGGTTGCTCCAATCCCAGAATCTCGTGTTCAGGGAACCTAGAGGTAAAGCATGGCTCGTGCAAACCCACCGGATGAAGCCAGGGTAGTTGCCCAGATCCCTCCTCGTAAGGGGGTCAAGACGGGTAAGCCTGACAAGATCATCACAGCAGCCATGCGCCGTGTGGCATTCCCTACTACGGGCATGGCCGGGAACGCTGCTTTCGGCAACTACTACTCCCCTGAACTCTCCACTGACTTTCTCGAACTGCCCCAGTCGATAGACGAACAACGGAACTACTACCGGTTTTTCTATGAGCACGACCCTTTCGTCGGTCAGGCCATTGATCTGCATACCGAACTGCCCCTCTCGAAGATCCGTTTGGGGATGCCGGAGGCCAAAGACCGAGAATTGGCCAAGAAGTCTCTGAGGTTCTGTGAAAAATGGGCCAAGAAAATCGGGTTGTTACACCGACTCATGGAGATCGTCCATGATTACTTCCTGCTCGGAGAGGTTTTCATTTTCTGTGAGGATTCCTCACCGGACATGCCTCAAGAGATCACCCATCGGCCCGTGCGGGAGATAGACACCGACGGAGAGGCCAAAGAAACCTGGATTGAGAAGGAGGATGCCTCCGATGTTGCAGTAGCCTGGCTCAAGAAGAACTACTCAGGTTGGACAGCCCTCCGGGTACTTCCTCCGGAACAGGTGAAGATGGAGTCTTTCCCCTTCACCGACGAACGAATCATCGAACTGGTTCCCGATGCCAAAACCAAGGGGGTCATTCAAAGAGCACAACAGGGGGATGTGCAAGCTCAACGGGTTGCACAGTCCATGCCTCAAGATGTGGTGGAAGCAATCCAACACGGACAGAACATCCCGTTGAACACGGATCCCGATGCCGGTTCTTTCTGTTACTACCTCGCCCGACGGCGAAGTCAATATGAACCCAGGGGAAAGAGCATCCTCCAACGGTGTCTGCGGATATTGGTCTTCCGTGACAAGGTGCGGCAATCTCTGACCTCGATTGCCTCTCGGCACATGACGCCTATGAGGGTCATCTATGCCGAGGACATGAATGACCTTCAGACCGAGGCACTGCGAGAGCAAGTAGACATGGCTCTCCAGGATCCGGACTTTTCCATAGTCACGAACTTTGCGGTCAACTGGGAGGAAATGGGAGCAGACCAGCGGCTCCCTGATTGGTCCTGGGTCTGGGAGTTCACTGATCGACAGATGTATGCAGGCTTGGGAGTGACCGAAAGCCTACTTTCCGGCGAGTCCACCTATTCGGGGGACAGACTCCATCTGGAGGTTATCAACACCCGGTATATGCTGCTCCGGGAAGTGCTTCAGGACATGGTGGAGGAACATTTTTTCAAGCCCATGTGCAAACGAATGGGCTTTGTAGAGGAGGACGAAGACGAGATTCTGACCGTTATAGTTCCCCGATTGTCCTTCACCCGATTGGCCTTACGAGACAATTCTGACACGTTCGATGCCCTGTTCAATCTCTACCAGAAGGGGTCGTTGGACATTGACATCATCCTGGATCTGCTCAACATCGACCCGACCACAACCAAGGAGAAGCTGGAACGAGATTTCGCCACATTCAACGATGCTCTGTTCAATGAGGTACTTCGGGCAGCATATTCGGCGACAGGGTCAGCCCTGGCTGAAAAGACAGACCTGACTCAGCAGATTGCAGCACGGTTGAAGCTCAAGTATACAGAGACAAAGGAAGAGGGTCGGTTCTAAGCGGCTCTGCCCCGGTTCTGAGTCTATACTGCTCCTTGTGAGAGGAGCCTTGTCGTGCAAGCCACCCCCCTACAAATAGCTGCCGCGACCCAACGGATGTCCGTGGCCCTGATGAAGTTCTTGTCGGGGGTAGCCAAACGACTGGGTGTAGGCGAGCACACATACGTGGTCGGCGGAGCCGTCCGCAACTGGGTCATCGGGGAACCCATCAAAGACCTGGACGTGGTTATTGACCCTGTGGCCCTCCGCCGCTCAGATGCCTCAGCTTGGTTTGCCAAAGAGGTCCAGAAAGCCATCCCGGTTCACACGAACCTGACCACCAATTCCTACGGGGTTGCCATACTCACAGTCAAGGGTGACTGGGACTTGAATGGGGAGAATCTGAATGGGGAGGTCATTGAGATAGCCAATGCCCGTAAGGAGTCCTATGGTGGGGAAGAGGGCAAGGGCTACAAGCCCCACACGGTTGAGCCTGCTACGGTTGAAGAGGATGTCTACAGGCGTGAGTTCACTTTCAATAGTTTGATGTGGCGGCTCTACGACCTGGCCAAGGGTCCTGACAAAGCTGAGATCCTGGACCTGACTGGGTGTGGACTCAAGGATCTCCAGGATCGGACGATGCGGTGTCCATCGGATCCGGACAAGACTTTCTCCGACGATCCTACGAGGATGTTGCGTGCTGTTCGTTTCATGGTGAAATACGGGTTCAAGCTGGACCCGGAAACGGAAGCCGCGATTCGGCGGAACGCCCCCAAGTTGAAGAATGTTCCCCCCAATGCTATTTTCTCCATTCTGGTCAAGACCATGGAGGGGGGTTGAGTGTTCGGGAAAGCATGGTCTTCTCAGGAGATCGACACTCTCGTGCAGGCTTGGGGGAAGGGGGTCTCACTTGAGGATGTAGCGGCTTTGTTGTCTTGCCGGTCTCTGACCTCAGTGCGGGTACAGGTGAAGAGGCTGCATCTTCGGCACACCAAAGAGCAGACTCGGCGCATCATGTCTGAGAAGATGAGCGGTGCTGGGAATGGGATGTTTGGGAAACCCAGTGCGCGTCGTGGGGTTACTGTTAGTGAGGATACTCGGGAGAGGATTCGGAAAGCTGCCAAAGAGGGGTTCGTTTCTGGCAAACGCAAGTGGCTAGCGGGTTCAGAAAACCCCATGTTCGGAAAACCAAGCCCCATGCGAGGAAAAACCCTTCCTGAGACAGCGTTGCTTGTGCTTTCAAGAAAAGCTACGATCCGGTGGGCTGGTCGGTCTGAGGAATTCCGGCAAGCCCATCTAGTCAAGATGCGACAGGGGTGGTCTAGGTGGGCTATTAGTGGAAGGCCGACTTGGATAGAGAAAGAGGTTGCAAGTTGGCTCATTTCGGCTGAAAAGATCTATGTTTCTCAGGTTGTGGTTGGGTTCTACGTGGTGGACTTTCTCTTGGGGAAAACCGTGATCGAGACTCACGGGGATTACTGGCATGGTAATCCCTCTGTGTATTCTCCCGAATGCTTGGATGCCACACAAAAGGCCAACATCAGGCGGGATAGAGCCAAGAGGACTTTCCTTGCCAATCGGGGGTACACTCTTGTTGAGATGTGGGAGAAGGACATCAAGGCAGACCCCGAGGGGTGTCGCGGGCACTTGTTGGGGGTGTTAAAGTGAACCCCAAGGTGAAACGTGCCCTCCTGGAGATGGAGAAACTTGGACTCCTGGATGTGGTCAAGGAGATTGCCCAGACCGACCGGGGATTCCGGGAGGCTCTTGGAAACTGGGCTGAGAAGAAAGCAGACCTGGCAACCTTGTTTGACTTGATGGACATGGGGATGCCGACTGGAAAGAAGATTCCATTCCTTTCGCCCCCCCAGCGGGCACGGGTTCGAGAGATCACGGTCCAGATGGGTGCTGATGCAGCCGGACACCTGGTTGATGCTCTGGAACAGCCTGGGAGGGTTTTGGACACCCCAACCTTGATCCAGGAGTTTGGCCTCAAGGGTGCCGAGATCCGACAGTTGACTCAAATGGCTCAGGAAGCCTTGTTGGATGATCCGATTCTGGTGGTCTCCCCTGAGAGGTTGACCGAGCGGGTCCGGCAACGAATGCGACAGATCAAGACGGCTACGGTGCGGATCCCAACGGCAGAGGAGATTGAAGCGGGGGAGCTTGAGGCTTCCTATTTCAACCTGGGCGATACAATTCTCTACGGCAAGTACAAGAACCACAGGGGGATCATCAAAGAGTTCAAGCAAGACGAGCGGGGTGTCCCGACTGCTGTGATACAGCCTGATCCCCAAGGGCGCAAGAAAGACAAGGAGATCGGGGTCTTCAAGTTCTGGCACGCTGACCCCCTGAAACGACAAGCCGGTGTATTCGAAGCACCCCCCAAGTGGAAGAAGGCAGTGGCCGAGTTCCTCAAGGCAGATCCTGTGGTGAAAAAAGTGGCTGCTCGGTGGGTGGTTCGTCAGACTGTGGAACAACGGGGACGTGAACCCACCCGGCAGATTACTGGGGGGCATGGTTCTTTGTCGATTCGGTTAGCTCAATTAGCACAGGATGTGCCCGAAACTCGGAAGCACTTGGTCCCATTACTACGTGATGCATTTAGAGAGGTGAAGTATGACGTATAACTATGACCATCTAGGTACCTCTTGGAAGTTTCAGGTCCACCTGGGTCGTCTTGGGACCGTGTATGGGGTCAACGTGGAGGGTGCCGGTTTTCGTATCGCCCCGGAGGATAAGCCACATAATGACAAGTGGCGGATTGACTATCGGGGTATGGGGGTTTGGGAAGCGGTAACCCCCATGAAGTATGACTCCCCAGAGAAGGCTGCGGCTGCCTTGGTGAGTTTGAACCGGGCACACCAATTGGATGAGTACAAGCCAAAGAAGGATGCCCGTGGTTCGCTTCTGGACCATGTGGTCCGGCTTGCCCATGAGAAGCCTGAAACTCGGAAGCACCTGCTTCCCCTTATCCGCAAGTTTGCAGCCACCTCCTACTCTTCCTTGTCAGATGCGGCGGAGGTCACAGGGAACGATAAGTACCTTCCTGGAAAAACCGAGATCTGGTACATGAAACCGTCGGCTGAAGACGATTATTTTAGAGGACCAGCCCGCCTGAAAGAGCGGGGGTTGGTTCTTCCCATACCACAAACTATCAGGGAAACCCATATCCTGTTGGGAACTGTGCGTGAAACAAACCTCGATAAGGTGTGGGTAATGATGCAGGGTGAAACATGGAGTCCCCGTGGAGAAGCTCGGGGACTTATCCGGGGTCTGCATTTGGAGCATACCAGTATGTCTGTGGGGGATGCCATCAAGATAGGCAGCAAGCTGTTCATGGTGGACCGTGCGGGCTTTGTGGAGTTGTAAGGAGCACGGGTGATGCGGAGTCCTGTCAGTGTACACCACCTGGTTGCTCGTGTTGCTGCCCGTTGGGTTGAGCAAATCCCCGGTGGACTCGCCAAGGGCAAGAAGCCTAAGGACTTTGACCAAACGGCTCTGGCTAAAGGTCAGAAAGTTGAGATGGAACATACGGGTGATCCCAACATGGCTCAAGAGATCACCATGGACCACCTCACTGAAGATCCAAACTACTATGACAAGCTAGAATTGATGGAACGTCAGGCTGGAACGAATCAGGAAGTCATCGAAGCCCCACATAACTTTCATCCGGTTGAGGTTCAACCCCCGAAGGCCAAACGAAAGAAATTCCCCTTTCAAGGTTACATTGACTTCCAGGGGTTGGAGATCGATGTCGAGAACGAGAAAGGGTCAACTCGGGAGGGGGAGAGTTCAGACGGCACCAAATGGTCCACCGAGATGTTCTATCACTACGGCGAGATCCGGGGGACTGAGGGTGTGGATGGAGACAAGCTTGACGCTTATGTGGGAGACAATCACGACTCTTCCGTGGTCGTGGCCATCCATCAACACGACCCCAAGACTGGGAAGTTCGATGAAGACAAGGTCATGCTGGGTTTTGACTCAGTGGAAGAAGCCATCGGAGCCTACAAGAAGCAGTATGACAAGCCGGGTTTCTACCAGGAGGACGATCATCTGGCGATGCCCATCGGGCAGTTCTGGAGATGGGTTCATGGAGAGAAGAACCGGGGGAGGAAGGTCAAGGAGGCCGAGGCCCGTTTTGCTCACGAGGAGGACAGGGATCTTGACCGGCTCTATGAGGAGTATCGGAAGTTGGCCCCTGAGCATGGGTACAACATCTTTGAGTTGGGCGATGTAGACCGAGATCCCCTTCTGTTGCTCACCCCTAAAGAGGTGCCTCCAGGTAATCGGCAGGTGTTGGTTCTGGCTGGTGTCCATGGGGATGAGCCGGGTGGGGTTTTTGCTGCTCGCAAGTTCTTCGAGAACCCCAACTGTGTTCCGGGGGTGTCCGTCTCTATTATTCCAGTCGTAAACCCCCACGGTTTCCGTCGAAACGAACGGGTTGGGTTGGACGGGAGAGATCCCAATAGGGAGATGTTCCCAGGTCAGAAACATACCTTTGAGGGTGAGATCCTTCAGCCCCACATCAAACGACTTGCCGAGGTGGGTCAAGATGGGGTGTGTTCCGTTCATGAGGACTGGGAAGCCAGGGAGTTTTTCGTCTATGACGACCCCAGGTTCTCAGTGCCCAGTCTAGTAGCCCGGCGACTTTGTCAGGAGGCGGCCCATCATTTCCATTTGGCCGACGAACCATCCGGTACGCGCTCTTACGATACGTCCATCGAGGGTTGGTTGGCCAAGGCCGACCTACGGATCTACACCCTTGAGCTTCCAGGGGTGTGCGATCTCCAACGGCGAAAGGATTGTGGGGCCGCCCTGATTCGGGTTTTCGGGGAAACCATCCGAGAGGGGTGGGAGAAGATCGGCCCTGTGGGTCGAGTTGTGGCTCGTCATCGTCAGGCAGCTTTCTCCAAGTGTCGCTGGCGAGACCTCCCCCCTGAAGAACAAGGCAAGCCCCATCCCGAGTGTCCCATGCCAGACTACGTTGAAGGAAGGGTCAGGCAGACCTGTCTGGGTGAGCTTGGCAGGTTTCGTGTCTGGGTTGTGGATGGGAATGCAGTTCGCAACCTAGTGGACATTGACTTCACTCAGGGTGGAAACCCCGCGGTTTACGGCTACATCCCGAAGGACGAACTGTGGGTTGAGTCCAAGCCCTCCCTAGAGGACACGGCTTTCACCATTTTGCACGAGGCCATCGAGACCGTCTTGATGCTGGACGCGGGCGACACATACGAGCAGGGGCACGACCATGCCTCAAAGGTTGAGAACCTCTACCGGGCGTATTCCGGAGGGTTCCCGAACATGCAAACCGCCTTCGATTGGGCTAAGGGCCGGTTTGAGAAATGGCAGGCAGGACGGGTAGCCAGTTCTGAGCCGCTTCGCAGGAAACTGGCGAACCCGGCTTTGTTACACGGGTATCCCACGAGACTCCAGGAACTACGGGAGGCTGTGCAACACAGCAAGTCGTTGAACCTTGGGAACACGTCAACGCTTTGGGTTGCTTGGCATTTGTTCTACAAGGTGGGCCAAGAATGGGCAGCATACGTCATTGACCATCTTGCTTTCCCCCCGAAAGTGGCTAAAGCAGTGGAGATGGCCGCCCGTCTGTTCTCACGCTCCTACGGGTGGGGCAAGGGACCATCGGACATCATCAAATGGTTTGAAAACAACGAAGCCCGGCTAGTGCTTTTGGACCAGGCCCGAGCTTGGCCCGAACGGTCTGAGGAGAGTGGGGTTTTCAAACAGGGGCCGTTCATCGTACACAACACGGTGCAGGCTATCGGTCCGGCTCTTGACCTTGCTTTGGACATCATAGACCGAGCGACAAGGGCGGTTTCCGGGTCAGGAGTGCCGGGGTTCGCCCAGATGTCCTATGGCACGTTGTTTCTGGTTGGCCAGATCAAACGCAAGAACTGGGCTGCCTGGTATGTGCCCAGCAAGGATGTCATCTACCTTCGTCCCAGAATCTCGGGTATTTCGGTAGAAGAGTCTGCTCGTCATTTGGTACATGAGTTGGGACACCGTTTCTGGGCCAAGAAATTGGATAGAGCCATCAAGTCAAAGTGGGTCAGTCATCATACGTCCCTGGTCTATGGGCATGTGGATACTAAGCTCCCCGAAGTGGGGGATGTTCTACCCCTTCAGGTCAACAAGAAGACCGTTCGGGTGGAGCAGTATGAGCAGCCATCAGGAAAGGCCACTTTGGTTGATGTGACCACAAACCAGCCAATCGGATCAGTAGGGCTGGCTCAATTGATGGGGTGGGTGCAGGAGGTGGCTAAGAGGGGTAAGTTTCCCACCCCCTATTCAGCATCTGACCCAGAGGAGCATTTCTGTGAGGCTTTGTCCCTATATGCCATCAACAAACTGACCGGCCCGAATCTTGAGGCGTTCAACGAGATCATGTTGGGTGTGAATGCCGCAACAGTAGCCCGGGTAGCCGCCCGTTACCAGGAGAAAAAAGAAGTCCCCAAGGCCGAGGGCAAAGGGACAACCACGGTCTACGAATACAGTGACCGTCAGGTGGCCCTGCGAAACCACGACAAGGCTGAACGGGTCGAGAAGCTCCGGGGCAAGATCGGAGACTTGCGGGAAAAGTACCGCAAGGATTTGACAGCCAAGGATGAACAGACCAGGAACACGGCATTAGCGGTGGCCCTGATTGACGAGACCTTCGAGCGGGTTGGGAACATGGAATCCGCAGCGGATGGCCATTTTGGAGTTACCGGCTGGAAAGTTAAACACATCACGTTCAAGGATGGCAAGGCCGTTGTCAAATATGTGGGGAAGTCGGGGGTCAAGCAAGAGAAGGTTGTTGAGTCCAAACCCGTCTTGAAAGCCTTGAAGGATGCCGTGAGGGGTAAGGGGGATGAGGATTTAGTCTGTGAGGGTGAGGATTGCGAGGTCACCTCGGTTGAAGTGAACGCCTACCTTGAACCCTTTGATGTTACGGCCAAGGATCTTCGGGGTTTTCACGCCAACTCTGAGATGCAGAAACGACTCAAAGCCATTCGTTCTAAGGGAGGTGCCCTACCGAAGAACCCCAAGGAGAAGAAAGAGAAACTCAAGACGGAGTTTCAGGAAGCCCTAGATGCTACTGCTGAGGCAGTCGGGCATGAAGCCAGTACCCTCAAGTCGCAATACCTTGTGCCTGGGCTTGAAGAGGAATTCCTGAAGGACGGGGAGGTCAGTAAGAAACTGGACAAGCGGGGGTCTATCTATGCCCGTGTGGCAAACCGGTGGGTCGTGGCTGTTGATGAGAAAACCAAGTATCCCCGCACACCGCACGTCCCCTGGTCCCCTGGTTTCACCGGGGATGACATCCGACTGATAGACCTCGGGCACTTCAAGGGTAAGCAGGTTGTCGTCACAGAAAAGCTCGACGGAGAAAACTGTACTATAGGTAGGAATTATAGTCATGCCCGTTCCCTCGATCCTCAACCGCACCCTTCTCGGGATTGGGTCAAGAGTCTTGCTGGGCAGATTGGTCACGACATACCCGACGGTTGGAGACTCTGCGGAGAGAACCTTTTTGCACAGCACTCGATAGCCTATGATGAACTGCCCTCCTACTTCGTCCTGTTCTCCATCTGGGACAACAACAACGTGTGCCTTTCCTGGGATGACACTGAGGAATGGGCACAGTTGCTTGGGGTTCATACGGTTCCTGTTCTCTACAGGGGGCCATGGGACGAAGAGAAAATCCAGGCTGTCTTCGACGGTAAGTCCAAGTTCAGTGCGGGGGGACCAGCCGAAGGCTATGTGGTACGGAACGCGGGGGCTTTCCACTACAGCCAGTTCAACAAGAACATCGCCAAGTATGTCCGGGCAGGTCATGTGGCTCCAGATTCCCAGCATTGGACCGAGATGGTCGTCAAGCCCAACAAGCTCATCAAAAAGGCCGCCACCCCATCTTTCTCCGTCCTTCGCTTCCTCCAAATGGCAGCCAAGGGTCAAGGTAAGACATCTACCCTAGACATCGATCTGTTACGGGAAGCCCTGGGGCATCTAGGTTGGACGGTGACCACCGGGCAAGGTGCCCGGCTTCTAGACAACATCGGGGACGTTCTGAAGAGTCTTTGGGAACCCTGGTTGAAGAAACATCAGGTTGTTGTCTCTGCATGGTCGGGCATGAAGGGTCCAGTTGAGTTATGGACCCATTCTCAAGAAACCACAGAAGCCGCATATCGGGATTTTCCGTTGACCCCTGGTCATCCTCCAGTGGATCCCAGCCCTGGCAAATTGTACGTGGGGAAAGTGGAGCCCCCTCAGCCTGCTTCTTTCTGGCGTCCCGAAAGACCTACGTGGTCGCTCAACACGCAGTTATGGTGGATGGGTGTCCCCATTTTCAATGTCATGGCTCGTTCTGTAAGCTCCCCGGAGTTTCCTCTGCGTGTGGATCACAGAGGACAAACTGAAGACCCCCACAAGATACAATCCCCGGCATTCTGGACTTGGGCATACAAGAACGGCTTGAAAGAAGCGGCTACGGAGTTTCTGGCCTCACTGGGGCAAGAGACTGTTGAGTCCTTGTCCAGGCCCCCGTCTGCACGGTCCTTAGAGGGCACTGGGACTTGCCCTGTATGTTTCAACAACGTCAAGATGGTTCAGGGCAAGATGATGCGCCACGGATGGTCTGTTCAAGGGCAGCGGTCCCGTGGGCAGTACGGGCAAACAACACATACTGGACCCTGCTTTGGAGCCGGATGGGAACCGTTTGAGTTTAGTCCCGATGGAACCAAAGCCTTTATAGAGCGGGGGCTCAAACCTTCGAAAGCACGGCTAGAACAGAAGTTGAGGGCTTGGCAGCAGAATCCTCCGAATGAGATTCCGGGACGGGGCAAACCTCTTGTTCGACCCGAGGCGTCTGCATCCTATAGGGAAAAGGAGAGCTATGAGGCTGCTTTGAAAACCACGCTCTCCAGATTGGAGGGGGAAATTGAGGCACATGAGCAGGACATCAAAGACTTTACACAGCGTGTGGCCTCTTGGAAAGAGAAGCCCTTGCCGGGACAACCCAAGGTATCTGCTTTGAATCCCAATCAGGGACAGTGGAACAATCGTTGGGATCTGACAGGGGGATCGGAAGAAACCTCCAGTCCGCGAACAGTCACTCAGGTTTTTCAGGAGTTTTCACCCGAGCACTTCAGATTGACTTGTCCCCGGTGTGGGAATGTGAATAAGTGCCGTTGTAAGGATCATGTGGGAGATGAGGTTCTAACGGGAGAAGCATTGTGCCGTCTGTGTACAGGGGAAGACAAACCTCTGAATTTCTCGTGGGTAGACGCCACTACAGGGCAGAAGCATAATCTTAGGCTTGCTGCCAAGTTGGATGTACAGAGGGACGTGCTTACCCACAATCTCTTGCCTTCACCATACCTATCCGATCTAAAGATGGCCGCTCGAATAGCCTATCGTTGGGCTACCAAGTCGGATGCCGAGAAAGAGGACGAAGAAGCTGAACGGTTGGTTCGGCCGTCACCCAAGAAAAAGCCTCCACGGGAGGATCTTCGTCGGGAACGAGTCGAAGAACCGGATGAGGATACTCAGGGGGCTGGGGCCGAGAATGACGATGATTTGAGTCTCAATTACAAGCGGGTGGCTGCTCGTTGGATCATGCGGCTTGCCAAGAAAAAAGCCCCCTTGACCAAAGCCCCCGTGGCAAAGAAACGTCAGCCGGGCGAGGTTTGGAGGTCCGAGAAGGGTGAGGGCTGGGTTGCCAAGAACAAGGATGGGGTAGTTCACGCCTTCCCGGAAGAAGAGCAGGCTAAGGCGTATGCCAAGGGAGAGGAAACTCCTGAGGGGAAAGCCCCTACGAGTCCAGGGGAGAAGCCCCCTGAGACATCGACAGAACCCGAGAAAGCCCCAGAGGAAAAGAAGGGACCGGCTGCTCCCCAGGCCAAATCCATTGAGGAGTTTGTTGGTTCTTTGGACAAGCCCAGTTTCAAAGCCATGATGAAAGAGGTCAAGGATCTGTTTGGTCCAGGGGGATCCTTTGGGAAGATCAAGGACGAACAGGCCATACAAGGCGAAGACGAGTACAGAGATTTCCGCCCGCATCTTGAGAGCATGGGGTTGCCGCCTCACCTATTTAAGACTTTCGGGGATGTGCGGGAGTTCATCAAACAGGTTCCCGAACTAGCCAAGACAGTAGGTAAGCCACCCAAGAAAGAGAAGAAGGTTCCTGAAGCCCCAGCCGAGCCGTCGCCAAAGGCTCCTGTTGCTCCTGAACCAACTCCGGCGGCCCCCGCTTCTCCTGAACCAACCCCGGCGGCCCCTGAGCCGAAAACGGAGGCACCGACCACAGAACCCGTGAAGGACGAGGAAAAAGAGACTGCGGAGACCCCCGAGGAAAACGAGGCCCGTAAGAAGAGAACGTCGGACTGGTGGTCCGGAAAGGACGACCTAGATGCCCTCTTGGACCCGGAGGCGCACATCAAGAAAACCGATCAAATCTTGAAGGGCTTGGGGGAGTTTCTGGAGGGGGGTGCCTTGGCTGCGTTGCCCGATACCCAAACAGTAGACGACCCCAAGGTTGCGGGGATCCTACAGAAACTGAAAGTCCCCAAAGGCCACTTCAAGACTGTCGGGGAGGTGCGTAGTTTTGTCACTTCCCAGGTGCTCAAAGACTCGACGGGAACGGCTACAAAGGAGGATGTCCAGAAGGATCTCAAGAGCAGGTCCAAGGACAAGGACAAGCCTCAAGTGCCACTTGAGATTGCCAAGATGTTGGAAGACGTATCCGCGAAAGAACTCCCCAAAGATCAGGCAGGAATGGACCGGTTGGTGTCTACATACAAGACGGAACTGAAGGCGTTGCAGGCCCAGGCCAAGAAGGGCTACAAGTCCCTGATGACGGATGCCGAGAAAGCCCTGAAATCCCCTGGGAGTGGGACAACACCAGAAGGCCAGGGCCGGAGTCTTGCCCTGGCCCAGTTCGCCCGAGAAACCCTTGCTAACCCCAGCAAGGTTGGCGGGAAAGACGTTTCGGACGAGGACAAGACCACCCAACAACTACAGGAACGGAGTCAGGAGGCTTTTGAACAGTTCTCGTCTGCGGGGGAGAACATCCTGGAAGAGGCAGCCAAGCAGATGGCTGATCAACTGGCTGCCACCCCCGAGGATTCCCCCAAGCGACAGGAACTAGACAGCATCCTGGAAGGTTTGGCCCTGGCAGCATCCATGGCTGAAAAGCCGGTGCCGGAATCTCTTCATGCCCCCCACTCAAATGAGCAGATTGCCCTTGCTAAAGCCCTCAAGGCCAAGGGCAAGGTGAACATGATGCTGGAGCCTGTGGAACGAGCCTATAGCCCCCAAGGACGCAAGGTGATTCAGGAAGCCCTGGAAGAAGTTGGGGATGATGAACTCAATGAGATCATGGGGGGTGAGAAAGGAGTTTGGGGACCGGTCATCAAAGCCATGGCAGATCTGGATCCCGAACAGAAAAAGGTGATTCGGGAGTTCCTTCAGATGATGGCCGTAGATTCCATGGCCACCATACACGCGATGGCTGTATCGGCTTATGAGGGGAAGAAGTCCGCGATTGATGCGGCAGCGGATCGGGTGGGCAAGGACAAACGGTTTCAGGATGCCCTTGCAAAGTTTACCGATGCTTGTCTATCAGGGACAAAGTGTGACCCGACACTAGATGACGAGGTTCGCAAAACCTGGATGGACGTTTGGATGGAGCAACTCCGGGCAGACGGGATCGAGCCAGATAAAACGGATCCAGTTCAACGCCAGGTGTTGGATTACATCAAGTCTGGTGACCCCATGGTTTGGGGGAGGGAGTACGTGCGAGAGGGGGAACTGGAAACAGTCCCGAGTAAGACAGCCAGAACCGTAGCTTGGAGACACATGACACGAAGATTTCTCCGGTAACTTGTGTATATGGGGGATCATATAAGCGGAGGGCAGAGTGCCCACGTTTGGCCCCCTCGGCTGCTAAAAAGGAGACTTTCGATGCAGAAGCTCACTAAGGAAGGCGCACTTACCCTGTCCCGAACAATGGATCGCATTGCCAATGCCCTCATGACTCATGGGGCACAACTCGGGCTTCCTCCGAGGATGGCAAAGGACTTCACACACAAGATGGACATTGTAGCTGACCTCATCGACCGTAAGGTGGGTGTGGCCAAGCAGGCTCTCACCGAGGACGACCCGGTCAAGGAACCCGGTTTCGACCCTGACACCATCGGGGAAGAAGTGGGTGGTCCATTGGAAGGGGATGCTGACGAATCTTACATGAAGGGTGAGTTCTCCCAGCAGGAAAATCGTGAGCTTCGGGGTGATCAAGAGGGTGGCCAACTCGGAGCCTCGCCGGTTCCGGCTCCCCGTGGTCCGACTCCCGGCAAACAGGCTGGTTTTGCAGCCATCGGACGTGCGGCTGCTTCGGCTCGGCTGGCTTCTCTGAGTGAGAAACTCAAGGTTGCCAGCAATGATCGTCCAGCCTTGGCTGCCCCGATGCTTCATCTGGCTGCTGCCTTGATGGGTCTTCAGGCCCAGATCGCGGGTGGGACAGCCAATGCACAGACCGTGCAGAACGCTTTGGTTGCCAGCACGAAGATGCTTCCCATTCTCGCCAAGGGCGATGAGACCAAGGTATCTCAGGGTTTGAAGCTCGCCTCGAAGATCGCCACAGCGGCCTAACGAGGGATCCGATGCCAAAGGCTAGGGTGACTGCTGCAACCCCCAACTTTCAAGAGCGAGGCCAGGAATTCGCTGTTGGGGATCGGGCTGTACCTTTCGCCGAGGGGGCAGCCAACCTGGCCAACTTTGCCGGTACCGTGGTTGCCGTGTTTCCTGCTATCGGGATGGTAGATGTGGAATTCCCCTCGGGAGTGAAACGCTACCCCGTGGAAGACCTCCAACGGTTTGATACTGAGAACCATGTCCAGACCCCGGATGAGAAGCACACCACAGTGCCAGCCGGGGAAGGCACCGTTGGGGTTTCCAGTGGCCCTGATGTGCAGGCTTCTGTCCGGCGTGTCGCTGAAACCTGGGTCAAGAAGGCACTCTATTGGGCGGCTGCCGACCGTAAGTACAAGGCCACAGCCCAGGAGTGCGAGGGTAGGTCATATACCTGTCCGAAATGCAAATCGGCAACCCTCCGCAAAGCCATCTACAAGCGTGTGGAAGGTCAGTCCGAGAGGCTTTATGGTTGTCCCGAATGCCTATTCCTCATAAAAAGGGACGACATCTTCGAGGAACCCGCTCTTGGGGAAGGTGTCTAAATGCCTTTCGCTAAGTATGCCTCAGCCGTGGTGGTTCAACCGCATGTTTCGCGTGCGGCTTGGGCCAAGATCCGCACGGCAGGGCGTATTGCCAAACAGACCAAGCTCCCGGAAAACCTGGTGGACCGGGCAGCCTCGATGTTTGGGGGGCCGTTCGACATCCAGAACTATCTGTTAACCCACGCTACGATCATAGCCTCAGTTGATACCTATGCTCCATCCGGGATCAAACTTGGGTCGGTCACTGAGGATGGTTTCAGGATCAACCGCAAGTATGCCGACTTCCGGATCAAACCCGAGACCGATAAGTATATCAACAACAATTACGATGCCTGGGATCGCCAAGTCATTCTGGCGGCCTATCCGACGTTCATCGGGGGGCATAATTTCGTTGAACACGTTCAACTGGAAGAACTGTCCAGGGGACGCATCATTGACGCAGTGGCTCGTGACATCGGAGATTCAATCTACGTTGACATTCTCATCGCCACTGACCGCAAGCATACCGATCTTGTCAGGGACATTGAGTCTGGCGAGATGGGTGAACTGTCTATGGGCTGTTCTGTGGACGGGACCCTTTGTACGAAATGTGGCCATTGGGCAGCCGACGAAACTGAAATGTGCGCCGATGTCAAATATGCCAAAGGTAACACTTTCTTTGATAAGCAGGGTGGGCGTCATCGGATTGCGGAACTGTGTGGCCACCCTAGTCTTGGTCCGCATGGGGGGGTTCAGTTCATTGAGGCATCCTGGGTAGGCAACGGTGCCTTCAAAGGGGCTGTGGCCAGAAACATCCTGCAACTGCCCCCAGACCTGGCCAAGAAAGCTCAACTGATTTTGGCAAGTATCCCCCCACAATGGGATGAGAATGCCTTGCAAAAGGCTGCTTCCTCTCAGGGTGTTCGTGTGCTTCGGACATTTGCTCCGGTTCGGTCCAAGATTCTGGTCACTGGGGATGTTTTGGATGCCCTGGCCGGTTGGGCACCTGATGGCGAAAAGGGCGGGGATGAGATTCCTGCTCCGGCTGCTCCGAAAGTCCCGGCCAGTCCACTTCAAGAGATTGAGGAGGAACTGACCAAGCATCTAGTAGACAGGGTGAAACAACGGGTTCAGGACCAAATGCGGGGACCATTAGTAGACATTCCGGCCGATGCTTCTATGGCCCCCAATGACAGTATAGTCAAGGAAGGTTCTGAAGTTCGGAGAGCATATGTGGCCGGTGTGCGAACCTTGCTCAAGGTTGCTTCCTCGGATGCTGCTTTCCTGAATGGACTGGCTACTCTGGATCAGGAGATGGGGATTCAGATTCCAGTTCAACTGTATCGGGCTGCTTTAGCCCGCCCAAAGAACGTACATGCTGCCGGGAGGCTAGCATTGGGACGTGAACCTAGTCTTCAGGAGGTTGGGACGCTTCGGCGACTCAGTCTCCTGGTTTCTCGGATGGACCGGGGAACCAAACAGGCTCAGGCAGATGCCCGAGTCGCCAAGGTCGCCAAAGGAGTTGAGAAATGAGTACCCCTATTCGTAAGCGCACGACGTGGGCGGCAGACCGGAATGCGTCTGCCCCGCCAGCCACCCCCGGTTACGGAACCGAAGACCAGGATCATCCGGCTCATCAGCCGGACCCGGCACAGGCTGCCTATGCCAAGGGTGACCCGGACGCCTGGGCCGAAACCCCGAAGGCTCCGCCGTACCCGCAGGGCAATCCTCCGGCCACTCCCGGCTACGATGTTGAGGACAAGGATCATCCGGCCCATGAGGATCCAGCCCGCAACCCGAAGAACGCCCGCAGTCTGAAGGCTGCCGTGATGCGCAAGGCCGCGAAGGCCGTGGCCGTTGCGCGTTCCATGATGGGCAAGACGGCAAACGAAGATCAGATCGAAGAGCAGGCTCTTGATCTCATGGACATGCCGGATGAGGCCCTTCAGGCAACATTCGACCGTCTCAGTGGTGATTTCCTGGCCGAGGAAGAAGTACCCTCCGAAGTTGCCGCAGATCCACTTGATGAAGTGCAGTCTTGCGGGGACATGGCCATTCAGGGTCAGGATCCTCTCGATGCTCTCTTGGCTCAGGGTGATGTTCCCGAGGAGGGCAAGAAGTCTGAGTTGGACGATGTCATGGCTCAGATGGAGACTCTGTTGGCCAAGGTCAAGGGCATGAAGTCGGCAGATCAGAATGACCCGAAGGGTCCGACTCTGGCTCCGAAACCAAAGTCGGAAGAGGAAGCCAAGAAGACCGCCTCTCGCAAGCGGATTGCTTCCATGCTTCGGGCAGCCGATACGGATGGCGATGGTTTCATCATGAAGGCCGATTGGCAGGGCAACCCCCGCATCTTCATGGCTCTTGATACTGACAACGATGACATCCTGGCTCTCGACGAGGCACTTCAGGCATGTGGCGAAGAGCCGATGGCCCAGGATGAACTTCTGAGCCCTGAAGACGAGATGCTTCTGGCCGAGATGGAGCAGAAGGCGTGCAAGGCAGCCAAGAAGTCCGAGGATGACGAAGAAGTCGATGACGAGGCTGATGAGCCGAAGGAAGCCAAGAAGGGGAAGAAGGCCAAGAAGTCAGAGGACGAGGATGACGAGGTTGAGGAACCTGATGCCAAGGAATCCGAGGATGACGAGGCTGAGGAACCCAAGGAAGCCAAGAAGGCCAAGAAGGCCAAGAAGTCCGAGGACGACGAAGAAGTCGATGCCGAGGATGAGGAGCCGAAGGAAGCCAAGAAGGGCAAGAAGGCCAAGAAGTCAGAGGACGAGGATGAGGCTGAAGGGGACGAACCGGAAGAGGGTGATGACGAGCCCGAGGTCAAGGAAGGCAAGGGCAAGAAGGCCGTTGCTGATATGACTTTTGCCACGAGTGGCGACCCGATGGGCTTGGGGGATACCCCGGTTCTGACCGAGAACGATTCTTTGCTTCGTGCAATCTTCGGTGCCGAGGATGACGAAGAAGTCGAAGTCGATGACGAGGCTGATGAGCCGAAAGAAGCCAAGAAGGGCAAGAAGGCCAAGAAGTCAGAGGACGAGGATGACGAGGCCGAGGAACCTGATGCCAAGGAATCCGAGGATGACGAGGCTGAGGAGCCCAAGGAAGCCAAGAAGGGGAAGAAGGCCAAGAAGTCCGATGAGGAGGATGACGAGGCTGAGGAACCCAAGGAAGCCAAGAAGGCCAAGAAGTCGGATGATGACGAGGATGCCGACGACATCGAGTTCGAGGCTGCGGATGAGGATGAGGAGCCCAAGGAAGCCAAGAAGGCTTCCAAGACGGCTAGCCAGCGGCCCCAGCCTCGTAAGCCCAGCACGGGCGTCAAGCGGCTCGGTGCGGTAGCCAAAACGGCTTCTGGAGCTTCCGAGATCGACAACCTTTCCAGCCTCTGGGCCTCGGACCCCGATGTGTCCGAAGTGTTCGGAGTTCCTTCTTCCAAGAACTCATAGTTCGTTGAACCTTTCCAGGTTCCCTCAAAGGGGAACCTGGAAAGTCTCCCAACCCCCGAACATCAAAAATCGACATGCCCTTTTCGGTAACTGGTTTATACCGGTACCCATATAAGTGAGGGCGGGGGAAGGTCTTCCGCCTTTTAGCCGCACCCGGCTAACAGCGAGAAGCATCAGCAGAGGAGAAAAAACATGCCGCTTCTTGGACAAGCATCGGGTGGTTGGACTGAGAGTTCATCTCAACTCCGTATCCTGAACCTCGGGGTCAGGAACTCAATCGGGGTGATCACGGATGATTCTCTCACCCAGACCAACCCAACTGCGGTAACAACCGTAGGGACCGTCTCGACCCGCGTGGACACGACCGCTCTCGGCGTTCTGTCTGGTTCGGTGGCATTTTGCCGTCCGGATGGCGGGTCCAATTTCATCGGGGGTCCAGGGTCAGCCGCTGTTCAGGCGGTTCTCGTGACGACCGCGACTCCGGCTTGGGCCATCGGGTACCGGGCACTTGGTCTGTTCATCAACTCCGCAACCGGCAACGATTACGAGAACACCCCGGCAGTGGCCTCTGGCGTATGCCCTTATGTCTGTGCCATGGGCACCCATGCCTCGGCACTCTACGAGACAAACCTGATCGCCCAGGTTCAGGCAGTTCAGGCCATCGTAGGCGCAGCCATCACGTACCGTGTCGGTAACCTCCTGATGTCCTCCCGGAACGGTTTCATCATGCCGACCGAGGTCATCGGACTCGATGGTGTCCGTTACAATGCCGATATCGCCACTGTGTCGGCAGAGTCGTTTGTCCAGAATGCAGCCAGCAGCGCAACTCGGTTGGGCGTCGTCAAGATGCCTCCGGACGCAGTCCAGACCGAAGTTGTGTTCGACCTGCGGGTTTAAGGAGGAAAACCAATGAGTGCAAGCAATGCCCTGAAGCAGAAGCTCATCGGCGAGTACATCAAGACCCCACAGGGTCGTGCCAAACTCGCTGCATCAATGACCCAGCCACTCCGTACCCGGCGTGATTACGCTGCCGTTGGCCGCAAGACCTTCTTGGTCGAGCAGCTTCCGGATGGTGCGTTGCCGATCTATGACAAGGATCCAGACGTGAGCGCATACGTGGTCGGTGAGGAAGGACAGAACATCCTCGCCATCACGAAGCCCCGTCGTGTGATCTTCCCGCTGTTCGAGATTGCATCGAACCCGGAAATCCCGCTTACCCAGATCAAGGAACGTCGGTTCGACCTGATCGAGCGTTCCCAGGAACTGGCCAAGGCGACCATCCAGGCCGCCGAGGATGAGCGTGTTTTCGCGGTCCTCGACGCTATCGCAACGGCGGGCTTCGACAGCCTCCCGGCTCAGATGAACCCGGACATCCCGGTCATCGCCCCCATCACGGGTGCGGTGCTCGCAGATGCATTCTCGCTCATCGAGCGGCATGACCTGCGTGTGGCCCGCGTTTACATGAACGCACGCGACTACGCAGACCTCCGCAAGTTCGGTCGGGACATTCTGGACATCGAAAGCCAGGCCACCCTGCTCAAGACCGGTCTGATGGCAACCCTCTGGGGTGCTCAGGTCATCACGAGCCGGTTGGTGCCGGTGGGAACGATCTACGTTTGCTGCGAGCCCGAGCATTTTGGCCGCATCCCCGTTAGGACGGAGCTGACCGTCCTTTCAGCCGATGATCCCAAGGCTCGGACCATCGGATTCTCAGTGTTTGAGAATCTGGGTCTGGGTGCTTTCAACCCGCGTGGGTTGACTCGCCTGACTGTCACTCGTTAGTCCTGAGATTCCGCTGACTTGAAGGGGTTCCTCAGGGTTTCATAACTCTGAGGAACCCTCTACTTGCACATTCCTTCAACCCTCCTTGATTGCATATTTTCCGCACACCTAAACTAACAGTTGACAACTGGATTCGTGGCGATGTATTCATGTGGGAGAGTGTCCAAGGTGGGAGGATTCCAGTATGATTGCTATCCCTGAAGGGTTATCCTTGGCGGTGTTGCAAGATCTCTATCAAGTCCAACCGAGATTGCACGACTGTTTGGCACTTACCAGGTGATGAACAGCGTGAAGCCTTAAGGCAACTTGTGGGCTTGAAGCCGGAGCAGATTCAATGAGCGGTTTCATCGTGTGTTGGGTAACATGTCGGGTGCCCAGTTCACAAAAGGGTGGACAAACCCTTGAGTCTGGGGCATAAACCGGAATACCCCCTAAAACAGGGGTGGAAGGAGAAAGACGATATGCCACGCACGAAGACAACTTCCTTGGATCGGAGTGTGCCCGAAAACATTGCCGCTGTCGTTCTCGGTGAGACCCGTTCGTTACTTGTTCGGTTGATCGAGATGAGCATCGAGGCCGACAAGGTGAAGGACGAGATCCGCAAGGCTCTCGACAACCCCCTAGCCAAGACTCTGGCTGTTGGTGTGGCAATCTGTCGCGGCTTCAAGACCCCCATGTATTTCGATGTGACTACTGAGGGGGATTTGGTTCTTAGTGAGGAGGTCCCAGTCAAGGGACCGTTGCCTGAGAAGGCTCCTCGGAAATCGAAGGGTGCCAAGGCAGAGCGGCTCAAGACCAAGAAAGCCCCTACGGCGCAAGACATCAAAGCCGCCGCACAGGTTCTTCCCGAGATACATAAACCCTCCAAGGGGAAAAAGGGCAAGTCTTCGGTTCCGAAGGTTGGGAAGTCCACCCTTAAGGGGTTGTATCCGTCGGTCAAGGAACTCCGGGAACTGGCTGCCCAGGTCGGGGCCAAGATTGATGGGATTGCCCCCCAGAACAAAAAGGCTATGTTGGCTGCCATCAAAGCGGCCAAGACCCCATAAACAGGTCTTGGGATGGTCTCTTACCGAAAAAGCAAACTCAAAGTGTCTCTGCATCGGTAAGGTGTAGTGGGTTCGGGTTCTCACCCGGACCCAGTTGAAGGAGTGAACATGGATTTTCAGGAAGGGACCTTTCAGGATTTCCGGGCCGTCGCCGAGGTACACCTCGGGGATCTGAAGTTCTCCCTGCCTTCTGGGGCAGTGGTGGGCTTTGATGGTTCGACGATGAAATACGGTGGACAACTTTACCCGTATCCAAAGTTGTTGTCCGGGATCAAGGCTGGGTTTCTCGTCCCAACGGGGTCTGCTGTCATCCATTATGTGCCACAACCTGCTGGGGTTCAGGTTCGTCCGGCCGTGTCTACAGGGTCGGAACGGGGTGCCCCCATGAAGGTTGGGATGTCAGTGGAGGATGATGAGGTTCAGGTGGGTTCTTTGGCTGCATCACAACAGAAGACGAAAGAGGCAGCCGCCAAACCTCGGACCCTTCCACCCCCTCCCCCAGAACCGGTAGTTGCAGCCCCAGTCCCGGTTCATGTTTCGGCTCGACCCGTACCTCCGGTGGCGGCTCCCCAGCCTGCGCCTCCGGCTCCGGCCCCAGTCAAGAAATATGCTGTGGTGACTGAGGATGTCGAGGATCAGGGGGCTGTAGCTGTTGCTCGCATCAAGGGGCCTGCTACGGTTACCGTAGACATGACTGACACATCGGCTGTTCGGCGACAACTTGCTCAGTTGGATCCCCTTCATGGGGCACCCCCACCGAAAACAACCAAGATTGCGGCCCCCGTCCCCCAGGGTGAGGACATCAAGGCGACGGGACCGGGAGGGGCCACGGGGGATGTTTCCGAGACCCGGTCAGGAGACATTCTGGAAGAGTTGCTCCCAGATGCGGTCTCTGCGGGTGTGCTTGCCAGTGTCGGAAAAACCCAAACCAGCAATCCCCCAGAGTTTGCCTGGGACATGAAACGGCATTGGAAAACCCGTGTGAAGGATGCCGTTGAGAACTTCGCGGGTCAGTCAACCCTGATAGATCAGATCCTGGCCGTGGAACAGCCCAACGTGGCCAAGCACATCCGGTCTGAAATGACCCAACGTCAACAAGCTGCCTGATCCCATTTTTCCTTTGATAGGGGTTCCTTAGAGAGGAGTCCCTATGAAAACCAGGGTTCAGAAAACTGCCAGTAGCCAAGCCGCTTGGGCACTCTTGACTGAAGGAGTGACTCGGGCCAGATTGGAAGCCCATCGGCTTCGCCATCTGACTACCCGTGCCCAAGAGTTAATCGACGCTTCCGAACATCGAGAGCACTTTTACCAAATGGCCGGAGACATCATCGTGGCTGTCCCAACTCGTTTGGAACAGTTGGAGGTTGTCCTGGATCGGACCGGCTTGGCATTGGCCAAGATGGGACAGGATTTCCTGGAGGCCCGACTCCCGTTGTCCGAGAAAACCCTCGTGGACGAAGCTGTGCAATCGGCTTTCGGTGGGGGTGGGAAATCCCGAGAGTCTGTGGTGGATCGGGTGGCCAAACGGTATCTGGCGGGACGAGAATGAGATCCGGAGCCTATCAGCAACCGGCATCTCAGTTACCGGGGGTTCAGACTTTTGTTCAGAATCCTGATGGGTCACAACCAGACTCAGGTTATTCCCAACAAGCCCTGCCGGACCCCTGGACCCGAAGTAAACCTACGGGTATGCCGCAATACAACAAGCCGGGGCTTCCCGAGGATGCCCCTGATGGGAAGTCCTTGTCCAGGGACCGAGCACGAACCCTGAGCAAACCCGGAGAGGATAGTCCACATCCGGATCCACCGGCTCGGTCTACCCCTGTTCGTAGACCAGATGTGACGGGGGACATGATCGAGAGGGTTCCCATGGATCGGGAACCGGGTCAATGGTTTGACCGGGCTGATCTCAATGGTGTTCCTCCTGGGGATGTGCAAGTAGACCGAGTGGTTCCTCAACTAGAGCCGGGTTTCCCCGGATCAGCCAAGGTCATTCCAGATGGCTATGGTTTCGTAAACAAGGATGAGCGACATATAGTTGCTGTCCATCTAGGGGAGATTCTGGACAGATGCGGTCCCTCTGTTGCCCAGAGGGCTCATGGCTTGGCCGTGAAACTTCGTCGGGTGGATGCCAAGAACCATTTGTGGCTGTTTGATGTGCCTGGATCCAAAATGGGGGACATGTATCGGATTCGGGTCAAGGCTCTGGCTCGACCGGGCGTCAAGGATGTGCGGAAAGCAGATCTTCTGGTATCCTGTTCGTGTCCTTTCTGGCAATGGCAGGGACCGGAACACCATGCCTTGATTGGGAGATATTTGTATGGGAAACCCAAGGGGACTGCCTCTTTGCCAGTGATCAAGGATCCCACAGGTAAGCACGGGGCCTGTAAACACGTTGTTGCTGTTCTGAATCACATGCAGGACCAGAGTTGGTTCCTGCCTGGTACAGGTAAGAAGGCGTCCACGGGCACACCAATGGTGTGGGGTCTGTTCCCGAGTCAAGACCAGCTAGTAGAACGAGTAGCTAGACGGTATGGTGAGCAGAACGGTTGGAGAGTCTGACGATGCCTGCTTACACCTACAGATGTTCTGTTTGTTCCACGACTTTTGATCGCAGTCTCCCATTGGCTTGCTATCAGGAGCCACAGACCTGTGTCTGTGGGGCCACGGCTGAGCGAGTGTTGGAACCTGTTGGGGTGATTCTCAAGGGTGATGGGTGGCCGGGCAAGAACTTGAAAATCCGGGGTCAGATGGCTCAGAAGAATAGGAGACTCTCTGGCAAGGCTAAAGACGCTCCGACAGCGGCTTTGGTGCCCAATGTTGGGGGGGATGAGACTGGAACCTGGGCCGAGGCCCAGAAGAAGGCTGCTTCTGAGGGGAAAGATACTTCGACCTACACCCCCTTGGTTCAACAGGAACATGCGAGGTAATTCATGAACACAACCTTTGGACCCTTTGATGTACGAGCCGGGGTAGTCGAACGGGCTTCTGATTACTTTGACCTGATGGTACATCATCGGCCCGGAACACAAGAGCTTCGGATTCGGGGGGCCGTCTCCTTGAATGACGCCTATGGCAACCTGAATGCCAGTGGGGTCGGTGGAGCAGGAACCGTGGCTCTGATGGATGTGCCTGTTGGTCAAGTAGGCCAAACGGCTTATCTGAATCAAACGGGACGGGCACGGGTTGAGGAGTCTACCCGCGGGCACACTCGATTCAAGTTCGCCTTCCGTGACTTGGTCTATTCCCCGGATGCCTATCTGTTTGTGCGGGTACAGGAGAACAGAATCGCATCGGGAGGTTGGTTAATCTGTGCTGGGCCGGTCAATCTGAACTGGCCCATTCAGGGTCCAATCACGGTCATTCCTCCGGCTTCTTGGTTCGGGACAGGTCCAATTCGGCACATATCCCTACAGGGTCTTGCTCCTGGTGGGACTGGCTTCACAGCGGGGGTGAACCCGGTTCTGGATATGTCTGTTCAGTTACCCTTGCCAATGCACATCTGGCTCCCGGCTCCGATCACGACCGGTTTCATCAACAATCTCGAACCCGCAGCGGGCGGAGATGATTTGCTGTATGCCTCTAGTCTGGGTGCGCCAATGACCATGATTCCGGCAGGAGGTCAGATTCAGATGGAGGGGATCGGGCGACAAATCGTTTTGGCTGCCGTCGGGGCCGGGGCAGCAGCGTTCCGGATTGACGTTGCTTCTGACATGTTCGGTTGAAAAAAAGGGGGTGCCTAATCGTTCTATAACAGCACCCCAGGTAGGTAGGGTGGAAGCCCTCTCTGGACTAACAAAACCTCTTTCGGGAGGGCGGAGCTAAAGAGATGCCGTACATTTGTCTCACCTCGGCGTTGTCAGATGGACAGGTTCAGGTCTTGGACATGGTACCCAATTCTTCCCGGCAGCGACCAGGTCATGATTCTCCAGGTCAGACCCGTTACTTGAACCGAGTGCAGAATGACGCTGCGGCGGTTCAGTATGCCTCCGGGGCATTGATCGAAGATCATGCCTCGGGCTTGCGGGCATACCTTCTGGACAAAGTAGAACCCGGCGGACTTCAGCAAGGGCTTGGTCGGATTGCTCTGACCGGGGTTCTGGCTGGGGATATCGTGACCATCAAGACCATTCCATTCACAGCCCAGAATGGCGGGGCAAACCCGGCCCTCCAACAATTCAACATGAATGCTGGAGACAATGCCGCGGCGACTTCCCTGGCTCTTACAATTTCTCATCCCGCTTCCATTGCCCTCATGGCTGCGGTAGGGGGCGACAACATCTACTGTGATGCGGCAGCATTGGCCAATGTAGTCACGATCAATGCCTTGTTGAGTCCAGGGGCTACTCCTGTTCTTGGCCCGAATGGAAGTCTTGCCCTGGCATCAACGAGTCAGGTTCGGGAAGCAATCGCCGAACTTGTCACCGGGGTCACAAATCGGATGACCCGTAGCCGTGAGCATTGGAACTCCTGTCTCACAGCCACGGCCGCTGCCCTCATTGCTCGGATGGATGCCGGTTTGGCGATGGCTCTGGGGGATGCGAACGTAATCTTGCTGGCCAATGCCAATGCAGAACTGACCAATGCCGGTGGATCCAACTCGGTTGGTGTTCTGACCGAACTTCTGTCTATCCTCGCCGGACGTGGCTATCGGGTCAATCGTCTGAGTCGGGCAGGGGCAATTCAGCAGTTCTTCTCGGCTGTCAACCCCACCTATCAGTGGAACCCTGTTCTGCTTGGGGGTTTCACTTACCCGGTGACCACTTTCTCCGGCTGGGACCACGGCGAGTGCGTTCCGGGCTCTATTGGTGGAGACACCGCGAACATCGAATGGAAAAACATCCGGCACACCTACGAGGGTGGATCTTTCACCATCTCGGTGATGTCCGGGGCTTTGGCCACCATGCGTCGGTTGGCCGGTCAGCCAACCATCACACTCTATCCGGATAGTGACCTGTGTCCGCATTACCCCTGGACCTATCAGGGAGCTTTGACGTTCCCGGTTCAGACCAACGTGCGGTTGGTCACGGTCTACAATGATGACGGGAGCTTGGCTGGTTAATGGCTTTCCTCTGGACTGACCCAGGGAGGAGATAAAGATGTTCGCATACCCCGTACTAGCTCGAAATGATCTGGCAGACAGCCTGCTCCAGATTCTGGATCTGAAGCCGAACACCTCTTTGGATCTGCCCTCTCTCGGGGCAGGACAGACCGGGTATCGTTCGGACTACTTCCAGAACCAGGCAGTAGCCGTCAATGCTGGTCCCCCGATCACCATCAATGGGACCACCTATGGTGTTCGGGCCTACATCCTTGATACCATCGAGGATCCAACTGGTAATGCGCCAACCAGTGTTGCTGATGCTGCAACCATTGCCAACCTGATCTTTGCCCAGGTGGCGGCGGGTGGAGATCTACTGGTTGCAACTCTCAATGCTTTCGTGGTTGCGGTTCACGGGGCTGGTTCTTCTTGGGATGGCTCGGCGGGTAACTCCCGTGGTACGGTGCAAGACCTGCTCCGAATCCTTTACGGGGATGTCTACAGAATGGCTAACCTGGCGGCTATCTCGGATGGTGCCGGAAACTTCCATGCCGCCAACACAGGCGCTTTTGTAGTGACCCCAAACTTGGTTCAGACTTTGAACCATCCGGGCGGACGTTGGGGCACTGAGAAGATCCCAACGGCAGCAGCCCCCCAGACGGGTACTCAGGATCTGACCTTCCGGAACATCCGACGGCTCTTCAACACGGGTGAAGTGCATCTCTCGGCCTTGACCGGGGTGCTCTCAAAGCTGACCCCGGCAACCTTTACCTGGCTCAACCCACAGTTCACCTATGGGGCAGCCGGAACGGCTTTGACTATCGCGGGAGGCGCAATCCCGGCAACCGGAGCGGGCCGGGCTGTAGTGGTGTATGACATCACAGGGGCAATCATCTAGGGGTTGACACCCCTGAGAGGGAGACAGTAGTTATGGCGAATCGAGTGTTTCTCATCCCACGACGCAATGACCTGGCGGGTTTGGGGTTGGTGATTCAGGATCTGACCCCCGGCTTCCAGCCATTGCCCCCCTATGATGGGCAGGTCCAGTCATGCTATCTGGGGTCTTGTCTTGACACCCCGGCAGCTACCGTGTCCAATGCAGATGCCTACGTGTCAGGGAGCAAGAACACGACCCTGGTTGCTGGGGATAGCCCTGCGGCAGATGCCACGATTGTAGCCAACAACGTGTTGGCCACTCAGACCTGTACGTTTGGCCTTGCTGCCTATTTGCAAGAGCGGGTACATGCCGGAGGTATCGGAGCCGTAGGGGCACCCTGTTTCACGTTTGCTCAGGCTAATGCAGCAGCCCTGGCCATCATGAATGCAGCCAACACAGGAGCGGCCCTGACCCTGGCAGCCATCAATGTCTTGTTGTCTGTAGTTGTCGCCCAAACTGATTTGGACGGAGCCACTGCTCCTAGCAAATCCTTTGGAACAGTGCTTGATGTTCTCCGAATACTGTCCGGAGAGGTTTATCGGCGTCAACGGTTCGTGATCACAAGTCTCCTCGCAGGAGCCTTCCAGTCCCTGGCCGAACGTGACGTTCTGGTAGCCGCTCAAGTAATCAGTACCAACGGAGGCACAACCTTCACATCCCACGGTGTATGGTTGACTGCAACAGAACACGGCTACGTGGGACGCCCGACACTGGCCCGCACCGGAGCCTTCAATGGTTCAAACGGTGGTGGGGACATCCTCGTGTTGAAAGGCAACCGTACTATTTTGAACCCGGCCTTTGCCTACACGGCAGCCGCCGTTTCTGCCTGGTTGCCTCGGGCCATGGCAGCCGATGGGGTCACGGTCATTCCAGCCACGGGGATCTACCCCTGTCTCCAGGCTTATACCCATCTTGGTGTCGTTCTCTAATTCCCTTCGGTAACTCATCTATTAGACCCCATAAAGGAGAGCCTCCCTGTCCATTTGGATTGGGGATGGAGAGACGCAGGAGACGGTTTTGACGAAGAATCTTGAGACGCTTCCCGAGAGTCACGAATACCGCACCGCGGATATCTACTATGCTGCCTTTCTCCGGGTAGCCCGTGTTCCCTACTTGCGAACCGAGAGAGACCCGATTGAGCGTCGAACCTATTTCTACTTCGAGAACTCAGGTGGCTTGAGGGATCTCCGGACCCAGTTTTTCAATCGAGAGGCCAAGGTCATTGCCAGGGATTATGCGGAGGAACTCCGTGCTCTGAAGACCTTGCTGCACATGGACCAAGATGGCTGAAGCAATTATAGGTAACACCTGGACGTTCCAGGTGCTCTTTATGGATAGCTTGAACATCCCGGTAGCTGTCTTGAATCCGTGGATCACTGTGTTTCAGTATGCCACGGGGGCCAAGGAGGTTCTGGTCAGTCAACCCATGGTGCCATCCATTCCCGCAGAGGTGGGCCGATATGTCTATGCCTATGTGGTGCCTACCTCTTTCCATGAAGGAGATACGATCTATGGAGAGATGACAGGAGAGGAACCCGGGACAGGTTTGGTGTCAAGGGTGGAGGAACTTCTGACATTGGTTTATGTGGATCATGGCGGTTATCCGGGACTCATAGCACGTTTTGTCAAAGGTGGCTGATAGCAATGGCTGACGTGGTGCGACTTACGGATTTCAGAATGGCTGGGTTCTTAGTTTCCAGGGGAGCTAGGTTCATCCGGGTTGAGACCAGTTCGGGGGATCAAACGGGCGAAGTGACCTTTGTTTTTGCCGAACTGTCCAGTAATGGGACGCCCCCGGCAGAAGAATTGCTGATGGCTTTTCCAGGCTCCCTTGAAGAACGGTATGATGCAGCATGTCGGTCGATGCAAACAATGCTTCGACTGGCTTTGAAGAACCGAGAGAGAAGTATTGGCACGGTCAAAGGCAGCTAAAGCGCAAGTACGTCGGAGGCAAGCAGCCAAACGGCGAGAGATTGCGGAGCGTCGGAAACATAAGGCTTACAAGGGAGGACACAGGAAAATGGCACGGAAAGAAGACCTTGAACGAGTTGAACAGGACATGAAAGCAGTAGCCATCGAAGGGCAGAACCTCCAGAAGACCTATCAGGCGTATGCCTCCAAGGTAACTGCCAAGATTTCCGCCATCCTGAAGAAGGCGGGCGTTTTCGAGCAGGTCAACGAGTTGGAGGTACAGCGGCAGGGTACGCTTCAGAAGGCACAGGAAAAGCTGAATGCCGTCCAGAAGAAGCTCCAGGATTTGGGTCTGGTTCGGAACTACCTGCTGGGGTTGGGTCCTGACCCCGCAGCCGCAGAGGACGAACCTGAGCCGGAAGCAAGCCCCACGGACGAGACCCCCCTTCCCGAGACAGAAGGGGACGCAGACGCGGACGCGGAGATCACCCCTCCAGAATTTGCTTGACACGCCCGTTCTGCTAGGCTAAACTCTCTGCATCCCCTTCGGGGACGATTGTATTGCCTGCCCTTTCGATTGCCTGATTCTTCTGATTACACCCCACAGATCCATATGATTGCCCCATTAGATCCCAAAGATCCCTACTGATTCAAGCAGATTGCGGTTTGGTTCTCGGGTGAGAACTGACCAGACAGGGCACAAGCTGAGAGGGAGAAAGCCGAAATGGCTACTTACACTAATAGAGTTCTCGTACTCAGCGGTGGCGCGCCCCTGACATTGGCAGCAGCAGACGTTCTCGATATGCGTGGTGTTGGTCTTAGCTTCACGGAATCGGCTGGCGAAAACCAGTACACACGATTCGCGGTAGGAGCATCGTCCTTCGACTTGACAATGAAGGACAGCAGCAACGTCACGAAGTTCTCTGTTGCCAGTGCTTCGGGAAATACGGCCATCGTTGGGACGGCAGTAATTACAGGCAATGTGGACGCCAACGACGGTCTCGATGTCGCTGGCGGGGCTCTGACCTTTACAGGTACAGAGGGTTCCTGGACGTTTGCGGAGGCCAACAGTGCCTTGACGCAGACGGGCACGGGCACGGTTACCCTTACGGGCAACCTGGACGCAACACTCGGACTTGACGTAACGGGTGGTCCGTTCGTAGTGGGTGCCAACAAGTTCACGGTAGCTGTTGCGACAGGCGACACCGTGATTGCTGGTAACCTGACGGTACAGGGCACCGAGTACATCATCCACTCCGAAGAAGTGCTGATTGCAGATAATCACCTGTACCTCAATGCAGAGTACACGGTTGCGGTAGCTCAGACGGGTGGTCTGGTAATCAACACGCTTCCGTCTGGAACTGCGGGCAAACGTGCTGCCGTTATCGCCACAGGTTTCACCGCTGCTGTGGTCGATCCCGCAGCAAACGCTTACGTTTATGTCACCACAGGCAAGACCTTTGCCACAGCGGACATCATTCAGGTGAGTGGCGCTGCCAACCCCAAGAACGACGGCATCTACGAAGTTCTGGCATACAATGACACGACGGGCAAGTTGACGATTCGTGGTATCGGTGTCACTGCCCGCGTGGAAGACTTCACCGAGAGTGACTTCGCTACGGACGCCACGGTACAGGGCGACGTGGTTGTCGTAAACTTGTCAGTGTTGCGGGCTGGCACTGATGGCAAGTGGGAAACCTCTTATGCCGCAGCCACTCCGTTCGTGTTCACGGACATTGATGCTTCCGTGACTTTGCAGGAAGCCTATGACAACTCCGGGGCACAGCCCATCATCCTGATGGATGACAACGATGCAGCGGCTCTGTCTTTTGATTCGACAGGCAAGGTCGGCATCTTGAAGCTTGTCACAACGGACGGTTCCGAAGCCGTTTCGATGAGTGGAAACCTCGGGGTTTCTGGAACCCTTGGTGTGACCCTTCAGGCAGACTTTGCTGCCAATGTTGATGCCTCCTTCGGTATCGACATTGATGCGGACAGCAAATCTTTGACCATCGGGGCGGGTGCGGATTTTGGTATCCTGCACGACGGTACCGACACCACGATGACAAGTGCCACGGGTGACCTGATCATCGACAACACGCTGGTAACCGGCTCAACCATCATGCGTTTGGGCACGGATACGTCTGCAACGGACTTCCAGGTCCAGAACAACAGTGCAGCCTCCTACTTCACCGTAGACGCTTCCGGTGTGGTGGGACTGTCTGTGGCGGGTAAAGCCACGACAGTTGCCGGTTCAATGGCTGTGACACAGGCTTTGACTCTGAGCAGCACGTCTTCGCAGGTTGTGACTTTGGTATCTGCGGGTGCTTTGGCAACCACGACGCTCACAGAGAACCACGCAACGAATGACGGAACTGCCCTGAGTGTAGGCATTACTCAGGGCGCAACTGGACGTACTGGTGGAGCTCTGACGGGACTTTTGGTCACTGCTGTATCAAACACGGCAGATGTTGACTACCAGATGAACGCTCTTACATTGAATGCCAACACTGTAGGAGGTCCTCCAGGCGCGGGAGCCAACATTTCGGCTATTCGCGTAGGTCAGGGTTTCGGGAAGTTGATGGATCTCACTGCAATGGGCAGTGGAACATCTAAAATCAATCTGGCTGACAACCAGAGCAGCGCTTTTTCTGTTGCGGAAGCCGCAAGCATTTACATGACCTTTGTAACCACGGACGGCGCCGAAGCTGTTAACTTCAGCAAGAATGTGGGCATCACGGGTAACTTGGCGCAAAGTACAGGCACTGCGGTTCTGACGACTAACGGGAACTCCTCGTTTACGTCCTCGGGGTCGTTGACGTTTACGGCGGGGGGAGCTTCTGTTTGGAGTGCTTCTGTAGGGGATTTGACCCTGCAAGCATCTACAAACTCCCTCATTCTGACAAGTGCTGAGGCGACGGCGGATGCGATTCGTATTAACGCTTCCAATGCCGCTGGTGGAATTGATGCGGACGCAGGTACAGGCGGTATCGCACTAGACGCTACGGGAGCCTCGCACTTCACACTCACAGGGGCTGTGGATCTGACACTGTATTCTACAGCGGGTTCTGTGATTGTCCAAGGCGGCGAAGCTGCTGTTGATGCAGTTCGCATCTATGCCTCGAATGCGGCTGGTGGTATTGACATTGACGCAGGAGCCACCTCTGGTGCCATAGCCGTCAATGCAGGCGGTGCCATCAACCTGACTGCGGGTGCTGGATCTGCTTGGGGCATTACGGGAACTCTTGACCTCGATGCTTCTGGTGCTCTGGCAATCAATTCGTCTGCTGGAACGATCAGTCTCGGCAATGATGCGGTTGCACAGAACATCAGTATTGGTACGGCTGGTGCCCGCACCATCGCACTGGGCAACACCACGAACGACACGGCTGTCAACATCACTTCGGGTGCTGCTGCCACGATCACGGTGGGTTCCCTGAGTGCTGCGGATGATCTGACGATTTCCGTTACAGGAACCACGGATTCCAGCCTTGTGCTGTCCTCCACTGGAACTGGGGTGGATGCGGTCAAGATCAGCGGCGTTGCTGGCAACGGTACCGGCGGCGTGGATATTGATTCTGGCACGGGTGGGATCGCGGTTGATTCCACGGGGGCAATCAGCATTGACTCCGCCGCAGCTTCCAATTTCACGGTCACGGGAGCGTTTGATCTAACCCTGTCTTCGTCCGGGGGG